>Ga0207679_10000332_pt1 | contig 35161 bp, 29 predicted proteins | sample KBSC73metaG_FD_184320 | JGI IMG/M metagenome (GOLD analysis project Ga0207679, IMG submission 184320) | Corn rhizosphere microbial communities from Kellogg Biological Station, Michigan, USA - KBS C7-3 metaG (SPAdes) (version 2) | ecosystem: Host-associated > Plants > Roots > Rhizosphere > Soil ... | reverse complement strand
GTCGGCGTAATCTACCTGGGCCGTAGCAGTAAAAAAAGAGATGATCAACAGGCCGAAGAAAATAACGGGGCGGATCAAGTGAAGTTTCATAAACTCACGGGTTTGCTTGCTCCCTAAAGTATTAAATTTTCACTCATCATCCCAGAAATGAAACGAGATTTTTGATCCGGGCTAATATCTTATTGAAATAGGATAAGAACGAATTTGCCGAAAATAAAACTGTTTTGGTAGAATGAGAAGTACGACACCCAATGATCATAACTTGACAAGAAGAGAATCCAATTTCCACAATCTTAAAATTATAAACTATCATACAGCAAGGAGATTAGAAACCGCCGGTATTAATTCATGGGGGCTATCAGTTCGATGATTCTTTCAAATTCTTCGCGGGAACAATCAATAGCTTTTAAAAAGCGTTGAAGTTTTTCTTCATCAATTGATTCGCTTTTTTCCCATTTATAATAAGCCGTTGTTTGATATGTAATTTTTTTGAAACGGCCTTCTGGGTTTGGTTTCCTTTTACCTGTCGTACAAGGCGAAGTTGTTCTCCTGTGAACATATGGTCAAGGTTCTTTGATTAATGGTGTATATAAAAGTACAAATAAATAAAGATAAAGTAATAACGCGTTAAAAGTTTTAGGAAGTTATAAAATATAACCTTCTTCATAAATCATCGTATCGAAATTTTGCTCAATTTTAATAGCTGAACCTTACCTCACATGAGACGAAACCTTTCCCGCGAGCTCTTCTCTTGGTTAAAACAACTGAAAATCTACGTCTCAGAAAGCTACCTCAACAGGCAATTGTTATCCCATCCTGACTATCCTTCCTTATTGAGTATCACGGATACATTGAATGAATTGAATATTGAAAATACGGCTATTGAAATTGGAAAAGATCATTTGCATGAAGTTCCAGTGCCATTTCTTACTCATTTGAAAACGAATGGTGGCGAGTTTGTCATTGTAAAACACAGGGATAATCTTGACAAGCAATTCCCTCGATTTTTTGACCGATGGAGCGGTGTGGTAGTACTAGCGGAGAAACCTGCAGCCTGGCGACATGAAGAAAACAATAGTTGGCTTCGGAAGGAAAAACAGAAAAAGTTTAAAATTGCTGCAATTGTTAGCGCTTTATTTGCCTTTGTAACCGCATCTTCCATTATGTCGCAGCAATGGCTACAAGCGGCTCTATTTTTTATTGGGCTAGCTGGGATTTTCACTTCATGGCTAATAGTAAGCAAGGAATTAGGTATTGAAAATGGTCTGGCTAATCAGGTTTGCGGCGAAGAAGATAATTGTACTTCACTCATAAAATCGAATGGAGCAAAACTTCCTTTGGGTATGAGTTGGGGTGATATAGGAATACTTTGGTTCTCTTTTTTGCTCTTGTCGCTAATAATTACCTCTTTCACAAGAACCTCTTCCAACCTTTATACATTCCTATCGTTTCTTGCTACTTGTTCATTGCCTTTCGCAATATTTTCAATTTATTATCAGTGGAAAGTCGCAAAGAAATGGTGCCGACTCTGTTTGTTTACACTTCTATTGCTATCTCTACAGTTCCTTATTCTCTCTTCCTATTTGAATGTAATATCCGCATTTAAATCAAGTAATGGTCTAATTATGCTTTCACTTTTCCTTTTGTTTATTATTAGTTCTGCGTGGTTTTCTATCAAAGAAACTATTAAAGAAAATAAAGCTCTTGAGCACAAAGACGCAATTAATAAAAAGTTTAAGACGAATGTTAATGTTTTTAACACCCTGTTAAAAGAACAAAGAATGATAGACGATTCGCCTTTTGAGGATGAGTTTCAATTAGGTAATCCTTATTCCGATCTGCAACTAATGGTGGCGGCTGATCCTCTTTGCTTCCCTTGTTCAACCACCCATAAAATTCTAGAAAGCTTGAGCGAAAAAAATGATATTGGATTAACGGTTCGGTTTATAGTAAAAACAAATAAGGTTAAAATTGAAACCGTCAGATCTTTGCTTCAACTTGCAAGGGGCCAAGATAGCACAAGAAAGAAACAGATTTTACACGAATGGTATGAGATAATGAATTTGGAAAAATTTATTCATTTACATCCGATTAATCACAAAGACACCGATAATAAACTAGTACAAAAATATAATCAGTGGGCCATTGAAAACGGCATCGTCTCTACCCCAACTATCTTTATCAATGGTCGAGAAGCGCCCAAGCTCTATTCTACCAATGATCTGGTTTCTGTAGTGAAATTACTGGTTATGGAATATAAGCTTAACAAGGGCAACCCTATGGAGAGTTTCAATGTCGAACAACACAAAAGTCTTACATAAGATAAAAAAAGAAAAATCTTGGATTAAATCCAAGGCACTTTTAACATTAAATTTTCAGACATGAAAAAATTTCAAATTCTTGGCAAAGTGCTTAGTAAACCTGAGCAAAAAAAAATTTTGGGGGGCTATGTACTTCCCTGTGGAAATAGGCGGACCCTGAGTTGCCTTTGTGAATACCCAACGGTATTTGGAAGTTTCTACGCCTGCGAGGGTAGTGAGTGTGACGTTGCTCACTATGCTTGTGGAAACAATGCGAACTATCTTTGTGGTCCAGCGTAACATTTGGAATGTCTTCATACAAAGGTTTTATTGAACAATTACTATGAACAATATTGTCTTTACTATAAACAATATTGTCTTTTTCCAATTTATGCTACAGCTCTAATATAAAAGTACATCTATAGCTTTTTGAACATTGAAAGAAGGTAATGAGTAAAAAATTCATACAGCTTTTTGCGTTTATCTTGATTTCATTTGATTGTTTGTCTCAAGACAGTACAATTTTAATTAGAAACCGTATCAGATCCATTGATTCGCTGGCAGTCTTGATTGACTCTAGCAAGGAGGATTCAACGGAAAGAATACTCGGTGCGAAAAAAATAGAGGGTGTTTGTTCCAGCGGTTACGAGGGAGTCATATATAAAAGTAACAATAGTGCACTAATCCATAAGATAATTATAGTACCGGACTCATTAAAAGAACAAGTAACGCTTTATGGTTTTCAGGGAGCAATAATAAAAATTGTAAAAAATGGAGATCAATCCTACGTGATTAATAAATGCTATTATAGGCAAAATGGCACGAAGGAAACTTCTCAACTTCTACTCAAAACGTTTTCCCAATATGAAGTCATATTCTCCCTCGCAAAAAGATTCTTAGAACGGCAATAGAGAAAATTTTCGGGTAGGTATATTTCGTTTTTTTCTGCTATTTATTCTCATTAAGTTGTTTACCAAGAATGCATTTTGCACACGTCAGACAGTTAGATTTAATGGACTGTGGCCCTGCTTGTCTCTGCATGATAGCACAGCATTATGGGAAAAATATTTTATTACAAACACTAAGAGAAAAAACACAATTAGGAAAAGAAGGGGTAAATCTCCTAGGCATTACTGAGGCAGCAGAAGCCATCGGTTTCAGAACACAAGCGATAAATCTTAGTTACGATAGTTTAACAAAAGATGCAAAACTGCCAGCCATTCTTCACTGGAATCGAAATCATTTTGTGGTTTTGTATAAGATGAGGAAAAATAGATTATTTGTCGCCGATCCGGCCAGAGGGTTAGTTATATTCACTAAAGAAGAATTTATATCTCACTGGATAAACAATAAAGAAAACAGTGAAGAAGAAGGCATCGCTTTATTACTTGAACCGTCACCGCTGTTTTATGAAAACATTGATGAAGCCGAAGAAAGAAAGTCAAAAGGCCTGAAGTTTAAAAATATTTTCAATTATATTCTTCCTTATAAAAAATTAATCCTTCAGCTCTTTATCGGGCTTGGTGTAGCAAGTTTACTGCAACTTTTCCTGCCCTTCTTAACACAAAGTGTTGTTGATACCGGAGTCAACACCGGTAATCTCAATTTTGTTTACATTGTTCTGCTGGCGCAGTTGGCTTTATTTGCGGGAAGACTGGCCGTAGAATTTGTAAGAGGCTGGATATTGCTGCATATCAGTACAAGAATAAACATTTCGATTCTTACAGATTTTCTCATCAAACTGATGAAACTTCCTGTTTCATTTTTTGACAGTAAGCACACTGGTGATATTTTACAACGCATGAACGATCACAGCCGCATTGAATCCTTTCTTACCGGGTCTTCGTTAAATGTATTGTTTTCGGTCATCAACCTTCTTATCTTTTCTGTGGTACTTGCCATTTTCAACACCGGCATTTTTGCTGCATTTATTCTTGCCAGCATTTTATATTCTTTGTGGGTAATTGTTTTCCTAAAAAAAAGAAGAGTGCTGGACTATAAACGATTTGATATTGCAGCCAAAGAACAGAGCGCCACCATTCAATTAGTGCAGGGCATGCAGGAAATAAAACTGAATGGCGTAGAACGGCCCATGCGCTGGGCCTGGGAACGACTGCAGGCAAAACTTTGGAGGCTGAGCATGAAAAGTCTTTCGATCAATCAATGGCAGCAGGCCGGCGCATCCTTGATCAATGAAGGCAAAAATATTTTCATCACGTTTCTTTCAGCGAAAGCAGTTATCGATGGACAAATGACCCTTGGCTCCATGCTGGCTGTGCAATATATCATCGGTCAGTTGAACAGCCCGATCGAACAAATGATCGGGTTTGTCCAAAGTATGCAAAATGCCAGGATCAGCATGGACCGCCTGAATGAAATCCATACACTTGGAGATGAAGAGCCGGAGGAGATGTACTCACAGCAAGAGTTGCCGCCGTCATTTGCAACACAACTCACAGGAGGCAAAATGCCGGTAGAAAACCCAATACAAGAGACAATTTCTTCATGCGGCCCGATCAATTCCCAAAGAACCTTTACTAAAAGGTTTGAAAAAAATGAAGTATCAAACATCATCTTTAAAGGCGTAAGCTTCACTTATGCAGGAGCAGGTAATGAGCCGGTATTAAAAGATATTAATCTGAAAATCCCTAAAGGAAGAACAACTGCAATTGTAGGTATAAGTGGAAGCGGTAAAACGACTTTGTTGAAATTACTTCTCAAATTTTATGAACCTCAGAAAGGTGAGATAAAATTAGACAAGGTTCCCCTGTCCGGCATTAGCCATAAGCTCTGGCGAAGCCATTGTGGTGTAGTAATGCAGGAAAGTTTCATCTTTTCGGATACGATTGCAAAGAACATCGCCGTTGGAGCAGAAAAAATTGATGTGCACAGGTTACTGGAAGCGGTGGAAATTGCCAATGTGAAAGAATTTATTGAATCCCTGCCGTTGGGGTTTAATACAAAAGTTGGCGCCGAGGGAACGGGTATAAGCATGGGCCAAAGGCAAAGGATATTGATCGCAAGAGCGGTTTATCGGGATCCCGCATTTATCTTTTTTGATGAAGCGACTAATAGTCTTGACGCAAATAACGAAAGTGTTATTCTTCAAAACCTTGAATCGTTTTTCGCTGGGAAAACAGTGGTGGTGGTCGCTCACAGGTTAAGCACCGTTAAAAATGCGGACCAGGTCGTGGTGCTGCACAGGGGTGAGATTGCGGAGCGAGGTACACACCAGGAACTTATAAACCTGAATGGTGAGTATTATTCATTGGTAAAAAATCAGCTTGAGTTGGGTGTTTAAATATTTGTTATGCCTCAAACGAGATTATATCAGCATGAACTGGTGAGTGATGAAGTAAGTGAGGTAATCAGGCATCGTCCTCACTGGATAGTGAGCAGCGGGAATATGATTCTCTTACTCATCATTTTGTGTCTCCTATCACTAGCATGGTTTATACAATATCCTGACATTGTAAATGCGTCTGCAAGACTGGTTGCGATCAATCCTCCAAAATTAATCGTTGCACGAACAAATGGAAGGCTTCTAAAACTTTTTGTTGCCAATGAGCAAATGGTAACAAAGGATCAGCATTTAGGTTACATAGAAAGCACTGCGAAGTATGATCAGGTTATAAAATTGCGGGATTGGATAAACGAAGCGATTTATGCCTCCAGTGAAAACAAGTACGACGTTGTGACCTCTGATCCCTTGCCAGATCTTTCTGACCTGGGAGAGCTGCAGGCAAATTATGAATCATTTGAAAATGAACTGTTGGAAACAAAACAAATTCTTGACAATGGTTATTATCAGAAAAAGAGAAATGCACTGGAAAAAGATGTCCAGTATTTAACAGACCTTAAAAAAAATACACTCCAGGAAAAGCAATTGCTTGAGCAGGACCAGCAACTTCAGCAAAGAGAGTACAATGCGTATGAATCGTTGGAAAAGGATAAAGTGATCGCACCACTTGAACTAAACCAGTACATGAGTAAACTTATCGCAAAAAATCAGAGTGTTGAACAAATGAATGCCCAGCTTACGAATAGTGATATAAGCAGGCATGAAAAGGAAAAAGAGCTGCTTGATTTGCAGAAAGCAATTACAGACCAGGGACAGAAATTTCGTTCAGCGCTGCTGGATATGAAAAGCCAGGTTGAAAAATGGATACAACAATATGTAATTATTGCCTCCGAAGATGGCAAGGTGTCATTTGTTTCGACTTTGCAGGAAAATGAAATCATCTCAAATAGTCAGCCCTTATTCTATATCCAGCCAAAGAAAACAAAAATTTATGCAGAGTTGATGGCAACTCAAGACCGCTTAGGCAAAATAAAAACGGGCCAAAAGGTAATGATGAAAATGGAAAGTTATCCAAACAATGAATTCGGCTATCTAAGAGGTGTTATTTATTACATATCAAATATTCCAAACCGCCAGGATAGTTTCCTGATTAAAGTCGATTTATCCAATGGTTTGCAAACGAGTTATAATAAAGAAATTTTTTTCAGGAACAACCTTTCGGCACAAGCTGAAATTATTACCGATAACAGGAAGCTATTTGATCGGCTTGTTGGTCAATTAAAACAAATTTGGGATAGATAGTTCCATCAACATTTATTAAATAAAGTTTGTAGTATGAAAATACTTTTTGCCTGTTTGCTCCTGATGTTTTTTATCAAAAGTTAGCGGCCAGGTCAACGACTCGACCGAAATTGAAAGGATGCGCATCTCAAGTGAATTGCCGTTTTATAAGGGCATTGTAGGAAAGATATTACCTGATTTTACCGCAAAAGACATGAGCGGAAATATATACACAAACCGTGCGGTAAGCAACGCTAAAGTTACATTCGTAAATCTTTGGTTTGTTGCCTGTGAACCATGTATTGCTGAAATTCCAAATCTTAATCGACTGTATGATGATATGATGAAAGATAGCGTGAATTTTCAATTTTTTGCTATCACCTGGGAACCGGAGGCGCGTGCAAAGGAAGCCATTAAAAAATACGATATCCATTATCCTGTCCTGTCTTTAGATACACCAAGGACGGGAATGAAGTTAACGTTCGGAAAAGGATTTCCGACAAACATGGTATTAGATAAAGAAGAGAAAATACGTTCATTTCTATCAGGCGGTTCGCTGTCGCCGGGAACTGGATTCGAATCATACTGGAAGCAAGAGATAGAGACAGTTTTAAGGCGGGTACTCTGACCGGGTTCCTAACTTAAATGAAAATCGAACAAGAATCTAGTATAGATATTCAAAGTACAGATCTCACTCTTTCATCATCTCCCTGATCACGGCTTCAATTTCTTCAGCATTGGGTTTGCTGAAGTAGTCACCATCGCTTCCGTATGCAGCCCTGTGCGCCCTGGCCGTGATGGTTCTTGGAGCTACATCAAGATAGCGATAACCACCTTGCTCTTCCATGACCTTGTTGAACATGTAAGCTGCTGCGCCACCGGGCACATCTTCATCAACGAAAACAATGCGGTTTGTTTTTTTGAGTGACTCTACAATTTTATGATGAATATCGAAAGGAAGTAATGTTTGCACATCAACAATTTCGCAGCTGATATCAAAGGCTTCTAACATATCCGCGGCATTTTGCACAATGCGAAGTGTTGAGCCATAGGAAACAATTGTAATGTCCGTGCCGTGCCTCGTAACCTCGGGAATACCCAATGGAACTGTAAAATCGAGAAGGTTGTCCGGAAGTTTTTCTTTTAAGCGGTAACCATTCAGACATTCGATCATGATGGCCGGATCGTTACTCTCCAATAAAGTGTTGTACATGCCAATGGCTTGCACCATATTTCGGGGGACGCATACATACATGCCCCGTAAAGAATTTATCACCATCCCCATCGGAGATCCGCTATGCCAGATACCTTCGAGACGGTGGCCCCTTGTTCTAACGATCAGTGGACAACTTTGCTGCCCAAATGTTCTGTAATGAAGAGTGGCTGCATCATCACTCAATGGTTCCAAGCCATACAACAGGTAATCGAGATATTGTATTTCAGCAATGGGCCGCAATCCGCGCATGGCGAGCCCGATGCCTTGTCCCATAATTGTCAGTTCACGAATTCCTGTATCGGAAATTCTTTCTTCGCCATATTTCAATTGCAATCCGCTGAAGCCCTGGTTTACATCGCCAATTTGGCCAACATCTTCACCAAAGGCAAGTAGCTTAGCATTATTTGCAAAGGCTTCATCAAAATACCTGTTCAGCACCTCAAAGCCATTTAATGTCGGAGCTTCATCAGAAAACTCAGCCTTTACTTCCTCAACTTTTAACGCACTTCTTGGTCCTTCGTTATACAAACGGGAATTATAAAGTTCCTTATTCTCCTTTAAGAGATCATTGTAATAGTCCCTTGTCCAATAAGCTGCATCATGATCGCCTGCAAGATCCAGTGCTGCATTTAAAGTTTTTAAAACATCGCGACGCAATGGCTCATGATTACTTACCAGTTCAGAAGATAATTTCACTAATTGTGAAGCTTGTCCAGGGAGACTCTTTGCAAGATTGTTGATCAGTTCAACAGCGTGTGCAACCTGCTTCCTTATCGGGCCTAAATATTTTTCCCATGCTTTTGCCCTGCTTTCCCGAACGAATTCTTTTGAATGTTGCTCGAGTTCACTCAACTCATCATCTGAAGCCAGCATATTCTCGAGTACCCATTCACGCATTTTCTTGATGCCATCCCACTCTCTTTCCCAATCCAAACGCTCTGAAGGTTTGTAACGCTCATGACTGCCGGACGTTGAATGTCCTTGCGGTTGTGTCATTTCTTCAACGTGAAAAAGTACTGGCACATGTGTTTCGCGTGTAATGCGGATACCTTCTTCAAACTTTTCGCACATGCCTGCATAGTCCCATCCTTTTACAGCATAAATGTGAATTCCGTTTGTCCCTTCTTCTTTTCGCATCCCCATGAGCGCTTCGGAAATGGAAGCTTTGGTTGTCTGGTATTTCTTGGGAACAGAAATCCCATATCCATCATCCCAAACAAAAATAGCCATTGGTACCTGCAATACTGCGGCGGCATTTATTGTTTCCCAAAAATGGCCTTCGGAAGTAGAAGCATCTCCTACCGTAACAAAACAGACCTCATTGCCATTGTCAGAAAGATCAGTAAACTGTTTTAGTTCTTTTACTGTTCGGAAAGATTTTGAAGCAAGAGCCAGACCGAGTGAGCGTGGCAGATGACCTGCAGTTGGCGCTATATCCGAAGCAATATTTTTTCTGTTTGCAAGATCAAGCCATTCTCCATTTTCATCTACAAATGGCGTAGCGAAATGGGCATTCATTTGGCGACCGGCACTAAAGGGATCATTGTTGACGTCCGGGTCAGCAAATAATTGGGAAAAAAATTGCTCCACCGTGGCGAGGCCTATGGCAAACATGAACGTCTGGTCACGGTAATAGCCACTCCGAAAATCACCTGTCTGAAAGAACTTTGCCATGGCAACCTGGGCCAACTCTTTACCATCTCCAAAAATGCCGAACTTGGCTTTTCCCGTAAGCACCTCCTTGCGGGCAAGAAGGCTCGCTTCCCGGCTAATACAGGCGGTCTTATAATCGCTGAGCACCTCTTCACGAAACCTATCAAATGATAGTTTCTCATTGACCAGTGTGACAGAGGTTTGATTTTCCATACGGGCAAAAATAGGGATATTAAATACTGTTAAAAAATACTGAATTTGGATGCATCCTTTCTATGAGGTTTGGCATCTTTGAATTAATTTTACCACCTAAAGCCGTAAGCATGAAAAAATTAACCGCTGTTGTTTTCTTCATTGGCATTGCATGGATAGCGGGTGCACAAACCGAAACCTTGAAAACAGATGCTCTGAAGCTAAAAGAAATTGAGCATGATTTCGGAATGATCCCCCAGGGCAAGCCTGTATTTTATGTTTTTGAGATCGTAAATACAGGGACTGAGCCCTTGAAGCTTGACAATGTGCAGGCAAGTTGCGGATGCACTACTCCTGAATGGAGCCGTGAAGCCATACCGGCAGGCTCTACCGATAAGATAAAAGTTGGTTACAATGCTGCGAGCGAGGGAGTGTTTGATAAATACATCACGATCAGCTACGAGGGAAATCTTTCTAAACAACTTCATATCAAGGGCACCGTGTGGAAAGCTCCGGCTGGATCTGCACCCGCTAATGCCTCTGTTCAAATTTTAAAACAACAAAATCAGTAAAAATGAAAAGAATTTTTTTAGCAGTAACCGTACTACTCTTTGGCGCTGCAGTCATGGCCCAGGCAAAGCCGGATGATGTAGCTAAAGTAAATACCGACAAATATGATTTCGGTAAAATAAAACAATCGGTACCGGTAGTTACCTATTTTGAGATCAAAAACATTGGCGATAAGCCATTAGTGGTTGAGAATACATGGGGTTCTTGCGGCTGTACTACTCCGGAGAAAATTGAAAAGCCGATCGCACCAGGTGAAACGGCTAAATTGAAGGTGAATTATAACGCAGCAGCTCTCGGAGCTTTTACCAAAGATGTATATATCAAGTTTGCCGGTGTTGAGACTCCCAAGGATGTAAAGATCACTGGAGAAACTCTTGACGCTGCAGCTTACGACGAATATGTAAAGACAAAACAAGCAGATAAGCCGAAGTCAAAAGGCTGATAAAAAATAATTATCGTAGTATCAACCCTTTCGGAAATGAAAGGGTTTTTTTATTTCTGGTTGCTGGCCACTGGCGGTATATCGCCAATGAACATAGCCAACGGTTTAAAACCGTAGGCTACGGAAAGCAACTAGAACGCAACCGACAACCAGTACCAACTGGGGTGCCACAATAGGCAAAATTTTACACAGGCCTGGCTGGGAAATCATAACCCCAACTTACAAACTCCAGGATTTAAAGATTTGGTCATACTGTTCCGGCAATAGTTTTCCCCAATTTTTCGAAATATTTGCACTGGCATGAATTTTTTAGTGGTATTCCAAACTGATTTTTTATGGATGAAAAGATGCTTGCCAATCGTCAATCCCTTTCTCCCGCCGAGGACACGAATAGTTTTTCACAGTATTTATCATTTCGTTTCTATAAAGAAAACCTTGACAACTTTAAGGACAGGACAAAAGATTCGATCAATAATTTCTTAAAGACAGTATCTGAAATTGAAGACGAATTTTTGAATACACTAAAAGCACAACGCATCAAAAATTGGGAGATGCACGACCTGGGACTCGAAAAGGATGCGACCATGTACATGGAGGAAAATTATTGATCCGGTTCAATTTTTACTGCAGAACTTACTATTAATTTTTTCGCTATTGTTGGTGTTTTTTGTTCCGTTGGGGTCTCGCGACCCCGATGGATTTTTATAGATATCCTCACAGCTTCTTTTATTAATTTTACACCACAGAAATGCCATCATGGAAGCCTACGGTAAAATACTATTGATCGCGATGCCAGCCTTCTTATTACTTGTTCTTTTCGAGAAATTCTGGGGCTGGTATAAAGGCAATGATACCGTCCGCAACATGGATATGATAAGCAGCTTGAGTAGCGGTGTTACTAATGTCACGAAAGACGTGCTCGGACTCAGCATCACCATCTTAACTTATGGATGGCTCGTTAATAAAGTTGCACTGGTTCATTTCGAAACCACGATCTGGACCTATGTGATCGCGTTTATTGCTTTGGACTTCGCTGGTTATTGGCTCCATCGCTGGAGTCACCATATCAATATTTTCTGGAACCTTCATGTTATTCATCACAGCAGCGAGGAGTTTAATCTCGCTTGTGCGTTGCGACAAAGTATTTCTGAGATAGTGAAAGTGTTTGCTTTTTTGTTATTACCTGCAGCGTTGCTGGGTGTTCCGGCCCAGGTGATCGCCATCGTGGCCCCGATACAGTTGTTTGCTCAATTCTGGTATCACACAAGGCATATTAAGAAAATGGGAGTCCTTGAAAAGATCATCGTTACTCCCTCGCATCACAGAGTTCATCACGCCATCAACAAAGAATACCTGGACAAGAACCTTTCGCAGATATTCATCGTCTGGGATAAACTATTCGGTACTTACCAGGAAGAACTGCCCAATGTACCGCCTGTATATGGGATCACAAGACCGGCGCAAACATGGAATCCTGTCAAAATAAATTTTCAGCATTTGTGGCTATTGACCAAAGATGCATGGAGAACAAAAAGCTGGAAAGAGAAATTTACGCTCTGGTTCAAACCGACCGGTTATCGCCCCGCTGACGTTGCAGAAAAATATCCCGTTCATAAGATTGAAGATGTCTACCATTTTAATAAATATGCCCCCCGTGCTTCTGCTGCTTTGCAAACGTGGAGCTGGACACAAATTGTGTTTGTATTGCTGTCGATAAGTTACTTGTTTGGTAATATTGCCGGTATTAATAAACTGGATGGAAGTTTTATCTATTTGTATGGAGTGTTTGTTTTCTTAAGTGTCTACGCATTTACTGAGTTGATGGATCGTAATCCTTCTGCGATCTTTTGGGAAGCTTTGAAAAACATTTACGCCCTTGCAATAATTTTTTATTATGGTGACTGGTTTGGTGCATCACAATATATTCCCTGGATAAACTACTTCTTGATTGCGTATTTTATTACTGCCACAGTTGTTTGTGGCTGGTTTGTTTACCAGCATTATAAAGAAGACAGGCAGATGTCAAAAGTTATATCAATGTAAATCGATGGAATTTCATTTGAACTAACCTACCGGGTCTTTACTTAGTCGATCGTTGACAGTTCTCCAAATGCCAAGCGGATTTTCATTTTTCAATTCATCAGGTAACAATCCATTGGACCAGTTCTGGTAACAGATGGGTCTTGCGAATCTTTTTATCCCGTCAGCACCGACAGAAGTGAAACGCGAATCGGTCGTTGCGGGAAAAGGGCCGCCATGCTGCATGCTTAAACAAACTTCTACTCCTGTCGGCACACCATTTAAAATAAACCGACCACAAACATTTCTTACATACTCAACCAGTCCACTGTTATTTCTTATATCATTTTCTGTGGCCATTAGTGTCGCGGTTAACTGTCCTTCGATATGTTTTGTTACATCGATCATTTCTTCCACGCTCTTACAACGGATAACGATCGAATAAGGACCAAATACCTCCAGGTGAAGAACGGGATTGTTGATAAATGCCTGCGCGGTCGCCGATGCAATGGTTGGAGTTCCCCAGTTCAGCAAGGGCTCGGATTCGGATGTGGCAACTGTCTCAACGCTCTCTTGCGATAATGCGTTTGCTCTCCTCTCTACATAATTTTTGAAGATCCCGGGATGCAACATCTCACCCGGAGAAGTCTTTTTAATTTCTTCGCCCAGCGTTTGAATGAATGTCTCCAGGTTGTCATTATCAACACCAATGATTAAGCCTGGATTGGTACAAAATTGTCCAACCCCTAGAGTAATAGAACCTGCGTAGAGTTTTGCAACATCAACAGCAGACTGCTGCAATTTTTCTGGAAGCAGAAAAACTGGATTGATACTACTCATTTCAGCAAAAACAGGTATTGGTTCTTTTCGTTGATTTGCCCAATCGAATAATTGTTTACCCCCTAAAAAGGAACCCGTGAATCCAACAGCCTTAGTAAAGGGATGTTTTATCAACGCCTCTCCCACTTCATTTCCCGCTCCGTGTACATGAGTAAAAATTCCTGAAGGCATCTTGCAACTCTCGGCAGCCTTTAAAACAGCATTTGCGACAAGTTCACTGGTGCGGGCATGCGCAGGATGTGCTTTTACGATCACAGGACAACCTGCTGCGAATGCGCACGCTGTATCACCACCAGCGGTTGAATAGGCAAATGGAAAATTTGCTGCTCCAAAAACAACAATGGGACCAAGTGGTATCAGCATTTTGCGCAGATCAGGTTTCGGAGGATTGCGGCCAGGAACAGCAGTATCAATTCGCGCCTCGAGCCAATCACCTCGTTCACATGCATCGGCATAATTGTTCATTTGAAAGACCGTCCTGGCTTTTTCATTTCTCAATCTTGCTTCAGGCAAATGAGTTTCCTCGTGAGCCGTTTGTATTAATTCATCGCTCGCATTTTCCAGTTCTTTTGCAACAGCGTGCATGAAATCTGCCCTTTGCTTCAGCTTAAATTTTCCATAAACATGAAAGGCCTGCCATGCTTTTTCCATTACCTCATTGATCTCTTCTGTAGTAGCATCTGTGTACATAAACGTAAATAAATTTTAAATCAATTAATTTTTTCAATGATCAAAACCCAGTCATTTTCTACACCGGTAGTTGGTGAAACAAAATCCATGACCTTTTCTCTTTTTACGGGGCCCGTATTTTCTGTTTTTCCAATGCGCGGGTCAAACCACGATACCCTGATAGTATCACCTTCTATGAACGATGTGTTTACTGCAATTTTCTTGCCCACTGGTAAATAGATCATCGCATACTGATTATTCTTATCTCTGAATGCAGCGATGTATTCGCCTTTCTCCCCCTGGCCTGCTGCAATGAGCGATTGATCCGGGATGCGGTCCAAGGGAGAATGAGATTCAATTAATCGTTTTAGATAACCAACCTGGAAAGCACCCGGCCTGTTGATTGCGTCCGTCCAGTAACGGTCTGCGTGGTTGACCGTATCTTCTCTTGCGCTGAGGAATTGCCAGACTGCATGATGGCCATAGGTGACACCACAAGCGCCAGAAAAAACCGAGCGGTAAGTTTGTTTGCGAACATCATAGTCGCGAAAGTATCCGTTGGAAGGATCCCATTTGGGCCATGGGTTCACGGGATGATCTTCATAATTCGGCTCTGCATCCAATGTCGGTTTCGTTGGAGTTAAATTGCGGTCGCGTTCGATCATTTTCCAAACCGTTACATCATGTCCGCTGCCATGACCGCTTTGCATCGTGTTGATCGAAAGCCATTCTTCATTATGTATATATTCTGAAGTGGAGTGACCGCCCCATGTGTGATAAGTAAAGATAGCTTTGTCATTTGTTCCTTCCCTAATTCCTTTTGCCATCGCTCTCCAAACAGGTCGATAGTCGACAGAGTCCGTCATCGGTGGCCTGTCTCCACCCAATATCCAAATGATGTTTGGATAATTCTTATAGCGTTCACCTAGCCATTTGCCATATGTGTAAGCATTGTTCTCATTGAAAATAACAGGGCCTTCACCCCAGAGCTTTGTGACCTTGTCACCCCAGGTTGGCAATAAACCCATGAAGATATTTTTATCTTCTGCTAACTGTACAGTGTAATCAACCAACTCAAAATATTTTTCATTTGGCTTTGTTGGATCGAGATCTTTTAATGGCACTTCACCATATTGGTTCGGTTTTTTTAAACCGTTGAACTCAGCCAGGATAACGGCTTGTATGATATTAAAACCTTTTGCCCTCCGGTTTTCCAGGTAGATATTTATTTCCTCTTTTGTTAAGCGGTGAAAAAGTTCCCAACCTGTATCACCCAACCAAAAAAAGGGAAGGCCATCCTCAAATTGCAAATAATGTCCATCAGCTGTTACTTTCAACCGGCCATGTTTCCATATCGACTGACCATTTATTGCGTAACAAAGTGCGAGAAAAAGAACAGAACAAAAAAACTTACGCATAAGCAGCTGACTTATTTTTTATGGCAGCATTGTGCGGTAAAGAAGGCCGGGAAGCGATACCATCATTGATGATCTTTAGTATCCTTTTTCTTTCTTCTCCTTCCAATACTAGCCGAGGTGCACGAACATACTCTGTTCCCAGGCCGGTTTGTGCCTGCGCTAATTTTATATACTGTACAAGTTTTGGGTGAATATCCAATTCCAGCAAAGGCATGAACCAGCGATAGATCGCCGCCGCTTCTTCAATTTTTCCCAGGCGGGCCAATTCATAGACTGCTACCGTTTCGTTTGGAAATGCATTTACCAAACCGGCTACCCAGCCATCAGCACCGAGCAATAATTCCTCCATCGCAATAGTGTCGACACCGCAAAGAATTTTGTAGCGGTCTCCGAAACGATTCTTCATCCGGGTTACATTACTTACATCTCTTGTACTTTCCTTAACTGCAGTAATGTTTTTACATTCCGCCAACTCTTCGAACATATCCAGTGTTACTTCGATCTTATAGTCGACAGGGTTATTGTAGATCATTATAGGAAGATCAGTAGAGTTAGCAACAGTTTTAAAATACTCTACTGTTTCTCTGTCATCAGCCTTGTAGCGCATTGGAGGCAGTAGCATTAAGCCGTGAACATTACATAGTTTGGCCAAAGCAGTTTGTAGTAATGCATCTTTCGTAGATGCTTCTGCAATATTTAAAATCACCGGTATGCCCGTCCCAACCTTTTTCAATGTAAGCCTTATTAACTCCTCTTTTTCTGAAGCGGTCAGCGTACTGGCCTCCCCCAATGAACCACCGATAATAATTCCGTGAACACCTGCATCCACTTGTGCCTGTAAGTTCTTCTCAAACATTGGCAGATCCAATTCATCATATTTTGTAAACGGAGTTGTAAGAGCGGGAAAAATTCCTTTCCATTCCATGATCAATAGTTTATTTCAAAAGTATTTAAAAAATACCATTAGGGCATCGGGATCAGATATGAACCATGCCAGAGATACCAGGCACCTAGGGAATTCTTGTATGTCTGTATGTCTTGTGGTTAACGTTACTGCCAAACGTTAATCCTAAATTTGCCCTTAACTAAACCTAAACGTATGCGCGCAAGTAAATGGAGATCGTTCTCTCTTATTTTAATTTTCATCTTATCAACTTCCTCACATGTGAATGCTCAAAACAAAAAAGACGAGCCATTTACCATTGAGAACTACTACAAAGTGAAATGGGGATATGCAGATGAATTCATCGAACTGTGGAAAACAAATCACTACCCTTTGTTGAAAAAAGCGCAGGAGAAAGGAGACATTATCAGTGTCACCGCAGAGAAACCTAAACTCCATAGCGGGGAAGATACTCGCTGGGATTTCAAAGTAAGCATCACTTTTAAAAATGCAGTGCTTGCGTTTGATCCAAATCTCACGACTCCATACAAATCCGAATTATATCCCAATCAGGATAAATTGACAAAAGATGAGCAACACCGGTTTGAATTGTTAATCGCTCATTGGGACGTGATGGTGGAGAATGTGGACCTCAAGTAGTTTGAGATATTGGGATATTAGATATTAGATATTAGGATATTCATAAGCGGTTGACCAAATACCCCTATCCCATATCCGATATCAATTACGTCTGACCATTCACAACTCACGTCTCCACCCGCTGGCCTGTTTCCATTGACCGATAGATCGCTCCAATGATCTTCATGTCCTGTCTTCCCATTTCGCCGGGAACAGGTGTTGGTCGGTTATTCATTATGGCAAGAGCAAAATCATCCATTTGCGCTGCCTGCTGGTTGATGGGTTTGATATCCATCTTTCCTTCGGGAGTTCTTCCTTTGAGTCCACTGTAAGAAAACGACGGAGCAATTTCAAACCAGCCATTTTCTGCTTCAACCCGTAAATGATTTCTATATTGGGAGTAACTGCAACTGCATTCGGCGATCACTCCATTCGGGTATTCCATGGTCCATGTCAGTGATTCTTCAATATTGGCAAATTTCTTTTTGTCTTTTTTCTGTCCTTCGGTCGCATGAACAGCTAGTGGTTCCAGGTTAGTAATGTAACGCCCCGCGTTCACGCAATAAATGCCGACATCCATCAATGGACCGCCACCTGCAAGTACTTTGTCAAGCCTCCAGCCTTCTGCCGTACTCAACCCATGCGAGGCGAAAATCCTTTTTACATTACCATAGACTTTTTCATTTGCTAGTTTCATCATCTCCAGATTAAAGGGATCAAAATGCAACCTGTAACCAATGGACAACGTGACTCCCGCCTCCTCACAGGCTGCGATCATTTCATCACATTCCTCAACTGTATTGGCCATTGGCTTTTCGCAGATCACATGCTTGCCGGTTTTTGCTGCACGAATCACATATTCTTTATGCATGGAATTGGGAAGAACGATGTAAATGATATCGATTGAATCATTATTTTTTATCGAATCGAAATCTTCGTAGCTGTAGATATTTTTATCGGGAATATCATACTCTTTTTTCCATTTCTCTTTTTTCCGTTCCGAGCCACTTACAATACCTGCGAGGTAACAATGACTCGTCTCCTTTAATGCGGGTCCCAATTCTCCGTCACTATAAATTCCGAGCCCAACTAGTGCGACGCCTAACTTTCTTCGTTCCATCATAAATATTTATTCTATTCCAAGGACTATTTCCTGTTGTTCTTTGTGTTCTTATTGGTTCGTTGTATGCTCTGGGGCCATTCCTCCAGGCCACAAAGGGCACGGAGGGTGCACAAAGAGCACGAAGAAAAAACTGTTATGACCAATTCAAATTTATACAGCGACATATTTAGCCAGTTCCTCTTTGCAGTAAGCCTGTAACGTTTTAAACAACTCGTTTATCGTTTCCATTTTTGTATAGATATTTACAGGATTAATCCGGAACCATGTTTTCCCTTTCATGATCGTAGTAGCAAACCAGAATTTCCCTTCACTTTCTATTCTTTCGGCGACGAGAAAATGAAATTGTTTGTTCTCTTCTTCATTAAGCTGCGGCGTTTTGTAGTGAAGGCATACGGCTGACATTACCGGTTCCGTGGCTGATTCAAAATTCTTATCATTCAATGCAAGCTGGTGGAGATGTTTTGCATGATCAATATTATTGTCCACCCACTCTCCCAATTTGGTTTTGCCATAATGATGGAAGCTCACCCAAACTTTTAAACTCCGGAAACGCTTTGATTGCTCAAACCCATGCACATAAAATTGGTATCGTTCATTTTTTTGCTGCGACTGGTCAGTAAGATAAGAGGGTTGCATTCCAAATGAAGCGGTCAAGCGATTATGATCTTTCACCAATATAGCTCCTGCATCGAGTGGTGCATAAAACCATTTATGCGGATCAATGGTTACCGAATCAGCAAGATCCAATCCTTGTAACAATCCCGGATATTTATTGGACAACAACATTCCACCACCGTAAGCAGCGTCGGCATGAAACCAGCAGTTCTCTCTTTTTGCAATTGCAGATAACGCTTCCAAATCATCTACAGCTCCAAGGTTAGTTGTCCCAGCAAGACCGATAATGCAAATTGGTTTTAAACCCTGCGCTTTATCTTTTTTTATCGTTTCCTCTAATACATCGACCCTCACCTGATATTTGTCATTGGTAGGAATTGTTCTTAAATATTTTCTTCCGATGCCCACAGCATCTACTGCTTTGTCTAATGATACATGTCGTTCTTCAGAAACGTATGCTGTCCAACCACCCTTCATTCCTTCATGCTGCGCTGAATCCCCGGTGCTGTAATCTCTTCCCAATTTCAACCCAACGAAATTTGCTGTCATCCCACCGCTGGTAAGATTACCTCCCGCTCTTTTATCATAACCGATCAAATCATTCAGCCAACGGATCACCCGCAATTCCATTGTCACGCTGGCAGGACCGATTGAATATGCGCCTACATTCTGATTCAATGCCGATGCTAAAAACTCGGCTAATATGCCTGCGGGATTGGGCGATGGAGTTATCAAGCCCATGTAGCCGGGGTGATTAACGTGCGTACTGTAAGGGATCAACTTTTCTTCCAACGTCTTCTGTATAGCCGCCAATGATTGAGGATCATCGGGTATCTTTTCATCAAAAAGATCGTATAAGAAAGAAGGTTCGACAGGATTAAATAATGGTCTCTTTGAAACATTCTGCAAATAGTCGGCAATGTAATCTACCAGGTCATGTCCAGCACTTTTGAATTCATCATAGTTCATAATAGAAAATTTGGGCGAGGAAGTTACAAACTGTTTAGTTACCAGTTGCTGGTTCCCGGGTTGCCAGTTAGCAGTCGTCAGTTGGCAGTTGGGTAATTAAGAATAATGACCTATGATTCACGCCTGCGACTCGGAAACTAGAAACCGGTAACTGAAACGGTATTAGACTGCCGACTGCAAACTGCCGGCTGCTCAATTCCGGAACTCCTGGCTTACCATCAATCCATAAAAACCACCATCGAGAATTCCGATACCTACTCTACCGAATGCAGGATTTAAAATATTGGCGCGATGACCCGGTGAATTCATCAAGCCATTGTGTGCAATAGAGAGTGAATGTGCCAACGCAAGATTTTCTCCCGCTGTTGAGTATTGAACATGTGCAGCGTCCATTCTATCGAAAGGCGATTTGCCTTCCGGGGTAAAATGCGCAAAATATCCTCTTGCAAACATATCTTTCGAGTGTGCTCTTGCCACCTCGGTCATTTCCGGATCGGCCTGGAGTGGACGCAATCCCCGCTGGACACGCTCCTCGTTCACCAGCTCCAGCATTTGAGCCTCCAGGTCAGCACGCACTTCAGGATGATCATCTTTGAATGGAAGTTTTACCGATTCATTGGATGCAGGATGGATCGTGAGGTTATTGATTGTCTGCTGAACCGCTTTATCAAAGACGGGTGAAAATTTCTCATTCACCCAATCAACTTCAGTGGAGAGCTTATTTGCAATTCGGCTATTCCGGGTTTGATTGGTTACATTATTCCACAGAGGTAATGCCAGTAACAAAGCGGAAATAACGGTGGCCCAGATGATGCCACTTAGAAAACCTGGAACAATGCCTAAAAAATGATTCAAAGGACTGTCATGAGCCCTGCCTGCCGCCCACGAAATCCTACTGGTAATCACTCCAATAAGAAGCCTCGCTAAAATTATAGTTATGATGAACGAAAGGGGCAGTAGCCAGGTCCCCAACGCAGGGAAGATCATTTGAAGAAACCTCGCCAGATAGGGATAGAAGAGAAAACCAAGCAATACACTTCCGATCCAGTTTATCAGGTCAAGGACACCGAGGATAAAACCACTGCGCCATCCGCTCCAAATAGCGAGCAGAACAACGAGCAGCAATGCGAGATCAACCCAATTCATAAATTCATTTTTCTCAACGGGGTTTCTTGTCGAATTCCACGAAATTTCAGCCAGTGTTACACAATGACGCCATTGGCAAAAAACGGAAACAAATAACATGCCTTGAAAATATGTAGTCAAATTGGAAGGGCAGGAATTATTAGGATACCTGCTTCAGTAATTTATTGCATCGCCTGTTGCGTCGCTATCCCTGCCTGACCGGCAGGCAGGCGTTCATCGTTCTGTAATTCTATTGAGCAATAACCTTTGTGCCCTCTTCGTGCACTTTGACCAAAACACATTATCAATTGTAAGCAAAGCCGCTCACCACGAACGCAGAGTTTGCCATAAAGAAACAAGGACACGAAGAAAACTTTCCTGCCTTCGTGGTTATTCATTTACCTGTACTGCTAATCTAAGATTTCAATTTGAAGCAAACGGTATTTGCATCTGTCTTTACCATTCATAATTTTTCATTCTCCAATTTTCTTTCCTGCAATTATTTTTAGCTAACCATTTGCCATGAAAAAAATTAGCTCATTCATTTTAGTTGTCTTCGCATGCCTTCAAATACATGCACAAAAAGATGGATTTGCTGAAAGCAATGGTGTAAAGATCTATTATCGTACGTATGGAACTGGAACTCCCATTCTTATTATTAACGGTGGTCCCGGTTTAAACAGCGATGGGTTTGTTGACCTCGCAAAAACTTTATCTACTCATAACCAAACCATCATCTATGATCAGCGCGGCACAGGAAAGTCTTCCATGCAAAAGATAAATGCTTCGACTATCACTATGCAGTTAATGATAGATGACATAGAAAGCCTCAGGAAAAAATTAAGAATTGAACGATGGATCATTTTGGGTCACTCCTTTGGTGGCATGCTTGCTAGTTATTATGCAACAATTCATCCCGACAGGATCATTTCAATGATTTTATCTTCCTCCGGAGGCATCGATCTTGATCTGCTATCGTATGTTTCGAAGAACATCAATGCCAGGCTTACACCCCAACAATTGGATTCTGTAAACTACTGGCCGCAAAAGATCGCCGGCGGCGATACCAGTTATTTCGCCAGGTGGCAAAGAGCCAGGACGCTTGCAAACGCATATGTTTATGATAAAAAATATGCCTTGCTCATTGCTGAAAGACTTACACACTCCAATCTCGGTGTCAACAGCCTGGTGTGGCAGGATATGCAAAAGATCCATTTTAATTGTGCTGCTCAAGTTTCAACATTTGTGAAGCCGGTATTGATTATACAGGGCCGTCAGGACATTATCGAACAAAAGACCTCTCAAAGAGCAAATAAAATATTGAAGAACTCAAAACTGCTGGTCCTTGACCATTGCGTGCATTATGGATGGCTGGATAACCGGGAAGCTTACCTCTCAGCAGTTCAAAAATTTCTTTCGGAAAAATAATCTCTGAACCATACAGGACATACAACGCATTTAAGGTTTTAATCTTGTATGTCTTGTATGTCTTCTATGCCTTGCCTGCCTGTTAGGTAAGCAGGTATGGTTACAACTTTATCTTCCACCCAGGTTCCGCAGGACTCAGCGCTATTCTCAGTTGCAAGTTTGCTACCTTTGGACCAACGATCTTCAGAAATTGAAACGCGTTTTCATTATTCTTGAATTCCTTGCCGGGTTCATATTCGGAGTGCTGGGTGGCTATGCCTTTTCATTTTTCGATCGTTATAACAGTTTAGATACTTCAATAGTTCTGGCCTTTACATCTGCATTTATTGCTTTACTGACAGGTGTGGGCATCATTGGATTTATCCATCTTAAAAAGATCGGCAGGGCAAGGTATTTTGCACAATCCGTCGCCTTTAGTTTCCTTGGCCTGGTTGTCTTTGTCGTGTGGTACATTTTAATTGAACTCGTGACTTACCAGGCACTTCCTTATTATATTGGTTCATTCTTATTGCCGATCATTTTGCCACTTACAGGAGCTGTGCTAGGATTTAATTTTAAAATCTTTAGAAGCGCAAGCCAATAGAACCATTCATTTTTGCAGTAAGAAATTACGATGTGGCGCCAATCCCGAATAGCAGCACAAAAAAGAAAGAAGCAGGCAGCGTCCCAAGCTTCATAAATGAAGAAAATACGGGCTTACTGTCTGCTCCACTTCAAACATATAAAATTTGTTTGAAAAATGCTTGGATCTTAACGGTATAACTTTGTGCATCGTTTGTGACCAAATGAGCAAGAGTTGAGAAATTGGATCACAGGGGAGACAACGGCACAAAAATCACGAATAAAAAAACTTACGAAATTTCAGCAACGTTGATATCGTCTTTCATCGTATTTTTATCCTTCTTTTGACGTTTGACGTTTCACGTCTAACCATTCACCATTGACCATTCACCATTCACCACAAATACACCGCCTTGAAAAAGACTTTCACGATTTTATTACTCACCATAAGTTTACATGCTATGTCCCAAACCACAATAGAAGGAGAATATTATTTCCGCAAAATGGAAATGGCTTCTGGGTTTAATTTTTCAAAAGATGGCAAGTTTCAGTTCTTTTACGTGTACGGTTCAGTTGATCGTAATGCAGCCGGCAGCTTTACTGTTGCAGGAGATACATTGAAATTAAAAAGCGATAAAGAACCGGGAAAGGATTTCACAATAACCAATCAATCGAAAAATGGAACAGGATACACTATTAAGTTTACTCATCCTAACAAATATTTATTAAAACACATTCTTTGCATTTTTGTGGCGGATGGAAAGCAACGGGAGGAATTTACTGATGACAATGGACAGGTACATGTTGACATTCCGCACTGTGACACCATCTATGCCTTGCATACTTTATATCCTGATGTTCCTACAATAGTGAAAGATGATAAGAATAGCAACAATCATTTTACACTTGAACTAAAACCTTCGCTCGAACAGGTTAGTTTTAAAGACATTATTTTTAAGATCATTGATAACAAAACTATTGAGTGCATCAACAATTATTTTATGGATTCGACAGATATTAAGTTCACAAAACAATAGATCATGGCAGCAATAGGAAACACACCTTTAATAAAATTGGAGCGAATAGTTGAACCAGGCTGGGCGGACGTATATGTAAAATATGAAGGCGCCAATCCAACAGGCAGCATGAAGGACCGGATGGCGCTGTCAATGGTAGAAGGAGCTGAGAAAAGAGGCCAATTAAAACCTGGCGGAAGAGTAATGGATTACACCGGCGGAAGCACGGGAAGTTCTCTCGCTATGGTTTGTGCCACGAAAGGCTACAAGGCATATTTTGTGTCGTCAGATGCATTTGCCACGGAAAAATTGCAAACGATGAGGGCCTTCGGAGCAGAGCTTGAAATTTTTCCTAGTGGCGACGGGAAAATAACGGCAAAGCTTATCGACTCGATGATTGAAAGAGCAAGAGAATTGAGTACAGAGCCCAGTACTTTCTGGACCGATCAGTTTAACAATGTTGATAACAGGAGCGCATATCATCAAATGGCCATGGAGATCATAAAGGCGCTTGGAAACGGTATTGATGAATTCATCATGGGCGTAGGCACGGGCGGGAGTTTTTCGGGGAATGCGGAGGTGTTGAAAAAAGAAATTCCCAATATTCATTGCATTGCTATCGAGCCCTACCATGTGCGGGCACTTTCAGGCGGTGATGTTTCGGGCAAACATAAATTAGAAGGGATGGGATCGGGTTTTGTACCTGCCATTTGCAGGTTAGACCTTGCCGATGAGATCATGGCTGTGAAAGATGAAGACGCATATGAAACTGCGAGAAAGCTGGCAACAATGGAGGGAATATTTGGTGGAACCACATCAGGCGCGAATGTATGGGCAGCTATGCAGAGAGCAAAGACGATAGGCCCCGGAAAGAAGATAGTTACCATTATCGTTGACTCAGGACTGAAATATCTTAATGGCGATCTGTACAAATAAAGCTTTCATAACCCAATCTGTTCACGCCCCTGCGGGGCCCCTCCCTTGCCACTCCCTCCCCCGCCTTCCAGCCTACCATTTTGTCACACTGTCAATAACCTGCCGTAAGCGCCCTTTTCGCTTATTCTGGCATTTATTGTTATCTCTCGCGGTTTCTCAATGACCGTTCGCTTAAAAACCCGGGTTTTAGAACAACAAATATCGATCAGCAAAAGATCCGAGCCATGAGAAAAACACCGGAAGAAAAAGAGAAAATTCGGCTGAAAATTCCCGGATAGTTATGACTAGCATCACAGTCTCCATATAAACGCGACTGAGAAAAGTAATTTTGATTTCATCAACGCAGTACTAATTCTCATGAGCCATAAGAAAATCAGAGACACATCCGATTTTTGTAACACCTAAAAAAGGAATAATTTTCCACTGGTTCGCCTCACGCAGCAAAAACAGTCTCACGATTGACTTATATATACTAACTGTTTGCCCATGACTATTCGAAAATTCTTACCAGTCATATTTGTTTTTTTAACCTGTTACTCTTCTGCACAGGATTCTAATTCAACTCTTGATTCTGTTTCTGCACATTTGATCAGCGCCCTGCGGCAGCAGCAAACTGAGCAATCATTTATTGTAACAGACAAATCTCTTTACAAGGCTGGCGAAAGTGTATGGCTCAGAGTTTTTCTTTTGCGCTCTGCATCTCAAAAATTGAGCAGAGCAAGTAGGAATCTTTTCCTTGATCTGGTAAATGAAAGTGACAGCGTTTTTTCTACATTGCTGTTGGATGTCAAAACCGGCGTGCTGAATGCTAAACTATATCTTGGACAATCTCTCCCCTCCGGCTTCTACTGGATCAGGGCGTATACCAGGTATATGGCTGATGTAGAGAAGAACAAAATGGCTCTGCATCCTATTTATGTTGTGAATAGCGCGGCGATCGCTGATAATGGTTCCCGCGGGACTCACAAAGGCAATTATGATCCTGATAATATTTCGGTGCGACTTTTTCCTGAAGGAGGCACATTGATGACTGGCGCGAATTGCACAGTTGCTTTCCATATCGTTGATGGTAAAAAAGATCCTATTGCAATATCCGGTTCGATAAAAGATGACCGTGATTCTATTGTTACGACATTCACTTCCGATAATTATGGACTTGGTAAGTTCGAGATTTTTCCTACAAGAGGCAGAAAATACAAAGCGCTGCTGATGTGGAATGGAAAGGAAATGAGCTGGCCTTTACCACCCTACAATTTTTTTGCAGGGCAGCTTTCTGTTGTCACTGAAAAAGATGGAGAAAGAAAGTTGCGCGTCCTTTTGGAAGATTCAATCTACAGAAAGGATCTTAAAACATACCTGGTCGGTATCTCAAAAGACAGTTTGTGTTTTGCCAGCATCGGTACAGGAATGTATGAGATCGAAATTCCAGGAGGTAAATTTCCGCCAGGTGTTGCAACTTTTTATTTGTTTGATGAAAATCTCAATTTACTAACTGAGCGAAGTCTTTATTTTAAAGATAACCTGCTTATAAAAGCCAGGCTGGATAAAAGTGTTTACAAAAAGAGAGAAAAAGCCGATCTCACTTTGTCAATATCTGACGCACAGGGACATCCTCTTCCTGCCTCCTTAACGATAGCAATTGTTGACAGTAGTTTAATTCAACCACCCGCCATGTCTGCGATCGTTTCGGATTATTTTGAAAACAGTGATGGGCTTTCTTCTAATAATTGGTATTTAGCAAATGCAAGTGAGCTCACCGATCAGCAACTGGATATTTTGATGATTACAAGGAATCATTCGTACAGGGACATTACCTTTCGACCTAATAAGCCGGCGTTCTATTCCGACAGCGACAGCCTGCTGTATATTCGGGGAAACGCTTTTTTAACAAAGGAAAAGCCTGCCGCCTATAAAATAGCGACGATTTTTTCAAAGACATTAAATATTGCTTATGACGTCGACACCACCAGCAATGTCGGCCGTTTTGTTTTTCCACTAGCAGAATATCCTGACAGCACGCGTTTCCTGATACAAGTAAGCAGTCCACAAGGAGCATTGGAGCGAACAGACATAATTCTTGATAAGTTTAATTTCCCGGAGTTGAGAACAGCACTTCCAAAAGAAAAATTTACTGTGAGACCAGCGACCATCAATCATTATTTGAAGGTTTATCCCGATACTCTCACCGGACTTCGCGGCGATGAATTGACCCCGGTAACTGTAAGGGGATACAAGAAAAAAGAATTAACCTATGATCCCAGTAAGCGTGTGAGCGCCGATTCAAAGATCATTACTTCACAGGATATCGGTAAGGGAGCCAACAGTGTATCAAATGCGTTTCTAAGAGTTCCAGGTGTCCAGTTGGTAAACGGATTTGTTACCATTAAGGGGATCGCGAGCTTCGCACCTGGTCCTTCTACTGAACCTATCATCGTGCTTGATGGCATCCAGGTTTATCCTGGGGGCTCAGGGATGTTTGCAAGTCCCGTGTTAAATTACCTGGACCAGTTAAATCCGGATGACATCAGTTTTATCGAAGTTCTTACGGGTCCCGAGGGTTCGGTTTATGGACTCAGAGGTGGCAACGGTGTTGTTATTGTCAATACAAGAAAAACGATTGACGAACCCGGAGGAAATCAATTAAATACATTCCTCGTAAGAGGATATCATACGCCGCCACCATTTTTGATGCCTGATTACAGCAATTCAAAGATGAAGGCCGGTAAGTTCAACGATATTCGCTCAACGCTTTATTGGGAAGCGGCAACATTGACCGATCAAAACGGTCAGATCAAAATTCCATTTTTTACTTCAGATATCCCGGCAAACTACAAGGTGATCATCACTGGCATTACTTCTCATGGCGACGTGATCAACAGGACAATTAGCTTTCGCACTGAATAAAACAGAGGTCAATTATTGCGGTAAATAATCATTGGGATTATTTACATTTAATAACCCATTTATCACCAAAATTCATTTTTATGAGAATTGTTCTTTGGATTGCGGCTGCTTTTTTATTTACTACTTGCGGAACGATGGTTTCAAATGAGACCACTACCGCTAAACCGCCTGAAACGAAAAAGGTTCCAAAGACCTTTAAAGAACATGGCAATACCAGGACCGATGATTACTTCTGGCTCAGTGATCCGAAAGATTCGGCGGTGATCGATCATTTGAAAGCTGAGAATGCATATACTGAAGAGTATATGAAACATACAGAAGATCTGCAGAGGAAAATTTATGATGAACTGGTGGCAAGGATCGATCAGAAAGCTTCGACACTCCCCTATAAAAGAAATGGATATTGGTACTATACGCGTTTTGAAAAAGGACAGCAATATCCTTTCTATTGCCGAAAAAAAAATGATCTTAATTCCACGGAGGAAGTTTTCATAGATGCCCCGACCCTGGCGAAAGGGCACAAGATCTTTTTCGTTCGCGGATGGTCAATGGCAAGAAATAATAATTTGCTCGCAACAGGTTTCGATACTACCGGTGGCAGAAGGTCAACACTCACCATAAAGGACATGACAACGTCAAAACTATTACCGGAAACAATTTCAAATACCAGCGCAAATTTTGCATGGAGCAGCGACAGCAAAGTTTTATACTATGTTTTAAATGACCATACAGTTCGTCCTTATAAATTAATGAAGCACATTGTAGGAACTGACCCCTCTGGTGATAAAACGATCTATACCGAAAACGACAGTACCTATGAAGTATATCTGACCTCTTCAAATGACAATCATTACATCTTCATAAATACCGAAACCACGAACAGCAGCGAAGTGAGATATCTGGATGCGACGCGGCCTGACGCGTCGCCGGTAATCATACAGCCACGTACGGCTAATCTTGAGTATTCTGCCGATTACTTTGAAGGAAATGTATTTCACATCCGCACAAATAATGAAGCCGCGAACTTTAAGTACGTTGAAACACCTATCGCTTCCCCCGGAGTAAATAATTGGAAAGATGTAATTCCTCACAATGCGGCGGCGTACCTGCAGGATGTGGCTGTGCTGAAAGATTATTTTGTTGTGCAGTCAAAAGTGAATGGGCTGACGGAGATCAGGATCGTTAATCGTAAGGACAATTCATCATACACCGTAGATTTTGGCGAAGAAGCTTATGTCGCAAATATGTATACGGCTACTGATGATTATTCGTCAGACAGCATTCGTTACTCATATTCCTCATTGACCACTCCCTCTTCCGATTTTATGTATACTCTTTCTTCCAAACAGAAACAATTACTAAAGCAGCAAAGGGTAGGTGGTGGATTTGATGCTACGAAATATGAGACAAAACGCATCTGGGCAAAGGCAACAGACGGGACGAGGGTTCCCATTTCACTGGTATACAAAAAAGATGGATTTAAAAAAGACGGAACCAATCCTTTGCTTTTGTATGCTTATGGTTCTTACGGCTCCAATGTCGATCCTTATTTCAATCGTTCCGTTATTAGTTTATTGGACCGCGGATTTGTCTACGCTATTGCACACATTCGAGGGGGACAGGAATTAGGAAGAAAGTGGTTTGAAGATGGACGACTAATGCACAAAAAAAATACATTTACAGATTTTGTTGACTGCGCGCAGTTTCTTGTAAATGAAAAATACACCTCGAAAGAAAAATTATTTGCCAATGGCGGCAGCGCCGGTGGCATGCTAATGGGAGCGATCATTAATTTGCGACCTGATCTTTTTAGAGGAGTACTTGCCGAAGTTCCCTGGATGGATGTGATAACGGATATGTTCAATCCCGATCTTCCTTTGACAACCCTCGAGTACGATCAATGGGGCGATCCAAATAAAAAAGAATATTATGACTATATGCTTTCCTGGTCTCCGTATGATAATGTTAAAAAAGCAAACTACCCTGCTATATTCTCAACGGGGGGATTGAACGATACACAAGTTCCTTATTATTCTCCGGCAAAATGGGTTGCCAGGGTTCGGGACAACAATACAGGAAATAATGTTGTGCTCTTCAAATGCAACATGGATGCGGGACACAGCGGTGAGTCTGGAAGATTTGAAGCACAAAAGTTAACAGCAATGAAGTACGCCTTCATACTCGACCTGCTTGACAAGAATGGCTAGCAAAGAAGTTGCCGACTTTTGATTTCAGATGTTACTTAGTAAATTTACTCTCTACCGGTAAAATAAATTGATTATTTTTCGAAACCGACCCTATCAAAAAGAGCAAATAATGGAGTATTTCTTACACCGACTGCATCAGGCACAACTACTTGAAGCCGCCAAGCGAAACATCTCCCAGTTCCTGGAAAGGGTTTGGAATATCGGTTATAGTATCACTCTTGATGATTATGAAAAACGAAAGCTTGGGATATTTAACCAGTTGAATTTCCTTCAAATCATCACTGGCATTCTTGTTCCAATCGTCGCATTCCTTACAAGCAAAAAGTTTCCCCTGCAGAATTGGAATGTCGCCATTCTTCCATCGTGCATCAGCATTGTTGTTCTACTGCTCAATTCTCTTAAAAAGTATCATATTGCGCTGCTTTGCTATTTTATATTTTATCCCGTCTTTACCTGTTTTATTTACATCAATGGCCTGAACCTTGGCATCGAGCTAACCTTTGTTCTCTATGGGATCCTTGCTGTTTTCTTCTTGCAGGACCTCGGCTATATGCTTTTTGTTATAAGTTTTTCGATGGTAAGTTATTTCATGCTTTCGGTTACATGGAAAGATTACAGGTACCAGCTCGAAGCTTATAACTATACGTGCTACCTGATCAATCAAGGCTTATCCATCTTGTATATTTTCTACGGGTTATACCTGATTAAACAGGAAAGCACCGGTTATCAGTTTAAGATGCTGCTCAAAAACCGGGAACTATATAAAAAGAACCTGGAAATAGAAGACCAGAAAAAGGAGATCGTCGATAAGGCACGGCTGCTGGAACAACAAGCTTCTGTTCTCGATGAGCACAATAAGGTGAAGGATAAATTGTTTTCAATTATCTCGCACGACCTTAAATCGCCGATGTACGCTTTGCAAAATGTTTTTTCCAATGCACAAAAATTTGATCTGCCGGCCGAGGAGATAAAGGAAATGTTGCCCGATGTCGTTAACGATCTGAATTATACAACTGCATTGATGGAAAATTTGTTGCAGTGGGCTAAATGGCAAATGCAGTCAAACTCGATCCACCCCGAGACTATCGACGTAAACAGATTAGTAAATGAAACTGTTCAGCTTTTGCATTTACAGGCTGAAACAAAAAAAATAAAGATCAGAACAAAAGCGGATCTTTTCGTTTCTGCCTGGGCTGATAGAAATATGATTGGCCTTGTCATACGCAACCTGCTGTCAAATGCGGTTAAATTCACTCCTGAACGAGGACACATTGTAATAGGGATAAACGAATCACCTTCTTGTGTTGAAGTATATGTGCAGGATTCTGGCAGAGGTATCCGCAAAGAAGATATCTCAAGAATTTACAACGAAGGTTTTTATACGACCAATGGGACCAATGATGAAAGAGGAACTGGCTTAGGTTTGATGCTGGCAAAGGAGTTTCTCGAAAAAAATGGCGGGCGCCTTATCATTGAAAGCGAACCGGGAACCGGAAGTACTTTTTCTTTCACTTTGCCATTGTCAAAATAAAACAGGCAGAGTTGCTCTGCCTGCTGCATGATAGATTTATATTCCATTACTGCTTTTTCTCATCCTTTAGATTTCTTCTCTTTAAGTTCTCCATTGTCTTTTACTTTATATTTTTTCACATGTTCGGCATTCTCTTTCCAAACATCAGTACCATTGTAAAAAACTGTGTAACGAGGAGCCTTTTCTAAAGTGACCGTTGCCGGAAGCGTCTTCACTTCTACCCACCCTTTCGTTGCTTCATCATAATACCAATAATCAGTAGCCGCAACATTGTAGTAAACATTTGAGGAAGGATAATAATAGAATGTGACCTTCTGGCTTTCCTGAGCCTGAGCTGAAATTTTAGATACGCCTACTACTGCAAATAAAAAGACCAATCCCAAAATGACTTTTTTCATAACAAAGAATTTTGTTTTAAAATTGAATACTTTCCCTATATCGAATAACATGCCATTGGAAAATATTAATTGGAGGTTATTATTTGCATATAAATAAGATTCATCCTGAGAAAAATATGTGTTAAACGTTCCCCTGATATCTTGATGCAACCAAAGGACTAAAGTGGTGTGTTTACTTCTCCCACCAGGAACACGCTACCACAAATAAGGATCATATCGTGTCTTGTCGCTTTCGAGAGAGCAGTTTTGATAGCCTCATTTACATCCGGGAAAATTTCTCCCTTCAATCCGGCGTTGGTGGCCATTTCTTTCAACAAGTGCGAATTCAAAGCACGCGGAATATCCGCTTGCGTGAAATAGTAGTCTGCAAGCCGGGGAAATAATGCGAGAATCTTCTCTAATTCTTTATCTTTTACAACTCCCAGAATAATGTGCAGATGGTCGTGATCCGTCACTTCAACTTGTTCCATCAGCATTTTTATTCCATCCACATTGTGTGCGACGTCAAGAACAATTAATGGGTGCACGTGAATGATTTCCCACCTCCCGTGAAGTCCCGTAAGTTTTTTTGTATGCTGGAGTCCTGTTCTTATATCTTGCTCTTCAATATTCCAACCCATTTGTTGCAAGTGAGAGCAGGCCTCCAAAACGGTGATAAGATTTTTCGTTTGGTAAATACCTGGCAGATCTAAATGATAAACCTGGTGATCGGTTCTGTGCTGTTGGGCTACTTCAGCGATCAATTCATGTTTCTTCCACTGCCAATTGACCAGCTGTCGTTTGTCGGAGGCAATAGACAAGCTAGCTTTTTTTTCCCTGGCGGCTTGCTCAAATACTTTATCTGTTTGAGGCAGAACTTCACCGACGATAATAGGAATGTTTTGCTTGATGATACCTGCCTTCTCAAAGGCGATCTTTTCAAGACTATCGCCGAGTATATTCATGTGATCCCACCCGATGTTTGTGATCACACTAAGTTCAGGCGTAATAATGTTTGTACTATCGAATCGTCCACCAAGACCCGTTTCTATAATGGCGATGTCTATTTCCTGTGCCACAAAATATTCGAATGCCATTGCCACCGTGATCTCAAAAAAACTTGGTTCTATTTTTTCGGAAACGGGCTTTATTCGTTCGGTGAAATCAACAATAAATTCTTTACTCACCATTTCGCCATCTATTTTTATCCTTTCACGGAAATCCTTAAGGTGAGGTGATGTGTACAAGCCTGTCTTATAGCCTGCTGTTTGTAAAATAGCGGCGAGCATATGACTCACAGACCCTTTTCCATTCGTCCCGGCAATGTGTATGCTTTTAAATCTTTTGTAAGGATTAGCAAGAAAATCACATAGTTTTTGAATATTGAAAAGATCTTTTTTAAATGCTGCGGCGCCGATACGGCTAAACATGGGTAGCCTTGCAAACAAATAATCTATCGTCTCCTGGTAGTTCATTAGCTCTTGCATAATTAATGCGTATCTTCTTCAGGCGGTTTCAAAAAAATAAACTTTATGATCATCCACACAATGGCAATGGTGATTATTAAATAACCTCCGGCAATAAATTCGTCAGCGAGTATCCAGTGCCTGCCTTTGGAAAAATTTCCAATGAGAAAGGACAAGTAGCCTACGAGAAGAAAGATCAACGGCCATTTTAAAAAGTGTAAAGCTTTCATCCCTGGAATTTTGTAAAATTATTTAAGTAACGCCTGTACAATTGAAAATTTTCTTCATCAAAGCACACAAAATAGACCTTTGTAATGACGCGATCATTTTCACTATGCACAACTACTGTTTTGATCGCAATTTGCGCAGCCTCCTCTTTAGGATAACCGTAGATACCAGTACTGATATTTGGAAAAGCGATCGTTTGCAAATTATTTTCAACGGCCAGTCGCAAACTATTTCTGTAGCAATTGCTAAGCTTTTCGCGTTCCTTGTTATTGCCGCCGTTCCATACAGGCCCCACCGTGTGTATCACAAATTTAGCCGGTAAGTTTCCACCTGTTGTGATCACAGCTTCACCCGTCGGGCAACCTCCCTGTTTCGAAACTATTTTTCTGCATTCTTCTAAAATGGATGGTCCGCCGGCACGATGAATGGCTCCATCAACACCGCCTCCACCCATTAACGAAGTGTTGGCCGCATTTACAATCGCATCTGCTTTTTGCTTTGTTATGTCACCGCGGATGATCTCTATTTTATTCATTTCACAAAAATAAAAATGCCCGGCCGTATGAAGGCCAGGCATCGCTATAAACGAATTTTTTACTAACCTCTCAACTTAAAATTAAAGATCACAGTTCCCTTTTGTCCTCCGCCGGTTGAGCCTAGTTTTAATTCAAATGCTCTTCGTTCCGCTATATCGATAAGTTTCCTATTTGAAGTGGTTGAACCACGTGGCTGAAAAGTTGCCGATAATACCCGGCCTCGCTCATCAGCTACAATATCCATGGCCACTTTCGCATTTTCATTGAATTCATCCTCAAAACTCTGGTTACTGACCTGCAAAACCTTTGTTCCAAAATTCTTTGGACCCGTGCCTGTTCCATTTCCCGTTCCGTTTCCTCCACCCGCACCGTTTCCTGTTCCACCGTACGTTCCATTGCCATTTCCCACCCCACTTCCATTTCCTTTTCCGCCGCTTCTGTCATAATCATCGGTTGCACCACCACCGGTACTGGAGCCTCCTAAGGTCTTTCCCAACACAGCTTTTGGCTTCGGCGGCGTTGGTGTTTCTACAATCGGTTTTGGCTCTGTCTTCACGATAGATTGATTGCTATTGATCTTTGTCGCCTTGGGCTTAGCGTTGTCTGGTTTCAATATTGGTGGCGTCTCCTTATCATTATTGTCTTCAATATCTTTCACGTCCTCCTTTTCGCCGGGTTGGGGAGGAGAATAAGCCGTGCCTGCTTTGCCCGTTGCC
>Ga0207679_10000331_pt1 | contig 35172 bp, 26 predicted proteins | sample KBSC73metaG_FD_184320 | JGI IMG/M metagenome (GOLD analysis project Ga0207679, IMG submission 184320) | Corn rhizosphere microbial communities from Kellogg Biological Station, Michigan, USA - KBS C7-3 metaG (SPAdes) (version 2) | ecosystem: Host-associated > Plants > Roots > Rhizosphere > Soil ... | reverse complement strand
GAAGCTCGCCCTGCGTACACAGCAAATCATCGCGCACGAAAGCGAGGTGGCCAACAGTGTGGATCCGCTCGGCGGCTCGTACTTCGTTGAAACACTCACCAACCGGTTGGAGGAGGGGGCGCTGGAGTATTTCCACAGGTTGGACGACATGGGCGGCATGGTCAAGGCGATCGAACGGGGGTATCCGCAGCGGGAGATCCTCGATGCCTCACAGCGTTATCAACGGGAAGTTGAGCAAGGGCAGCGCATCATCGTCGGACTCAATCAGTATGTGGAGGAAAGCGCTCATGCGATTCCGACATTGAAGATCGGACCGCAGGTCGAGCAAGAACAGATTGCGCATTTGTCGGACCTCCGCAAGACCCGCGATCCATTCAGGATGGCCGGTGCTGTTGAAGAACTGGAGGAAGCAGCATCATGCGGCGAAAACGTGATGCCCTATTTGATCGAGGCGGTGAAGGCCAAGGCGACGGTGGGAGAAATCTGTTCGGCACTTCAAGAGATCTATGGTGTCTATCACGAACCGGTGGTGCTGTGACGTTGGCGCGGGTGCCGGCGCCGGGGTGAGAGAAGAAATCGGAGATATTCATGAAGCTGGGGGCATTCGACATCTATCCCGTGAGCGACGGCCGGTTCGCGTTGGACGGCGGAGCCATGTTTGGAGTCGTTCCCAAAGTCTTGTGGGAGCGATGTTGTCCGGTGGACGAGTTGAATCGGGTTCCCCTGAGTCTCACGGCCCTTCTCATCAGGGCGCACGGGCACTATATCCTCGTCGATACCGGCCTAGGGGCCAAGGAAGATGGGAAATTTCAGAGCATGTTTGCCGTCGAACGGGCGCCGACGCTGCGCGAGTCACTCAAGCGTCTCGGAGTGTACCCGGAGGACATTGACGTCGTCATCAACACGCATCTCCATTTCGATCACGCGGGGGGCAACACGATGAAGTCGGAGGACGGGACTCTGCGTCCCGCCTTTCCGAAAGCGCGGTACGTGGTTCAACGCGGTGAATTCGACGATGCCGCCTGCGCCAATGAGCGAACCAAGGCCAGTTACCGGCGGGACAACTTTACACCTGTCGCACACCTCAATCAGTGGGACTTCCTCCACGGCGATACCGAACTGCTTCCCGGGGTGAAGGCCATCGTCACGGCCGGTCACACGCGCTGGCATCAGAGCATCAGAATCGAATCAGAAGGTAAGGTGGCGTTCTTCCTCGGTGATCTCATCCCGACGGTCTCCCATCTTCCGCTCCCATACATCATGGGCTACGACCTCTACCCCATTCAGACATTGGAGACGAAGCGCTGGGTGCTGGATCGGGCATTTGAAGAAGAGTGGCTGCTCCTCTTCGAGCATGACCCGCTCGTCCAGGCCGGATATGTCCGGAGGGACGAGGAAGGCAAATATTTTCTCCGTGAGGTGACGGCATGGCAGTAACAGCGGCACCGATGCGTATCTTGATCGGCAAAGTGGGTCTCGATGGTCATGACCGTGGAATAAAGCTGATCGCCCGCGCATTGCGCGATGCCGGTATGGAGGTCATCTATACGGGCCTCCATCAGACGCCGGAGCAGGTGGTGAGTACGGCCATTCAGGAAGACGTGGATGCCATCGGCCTGAGCATTCTTTCCGGGGCGCACAATACCCTATTCCGGCGTGTGCTGGAGTTGCTCAAGGAGCGGGATGGCGGAGAGATCGTTCTGTTCGGCGGCGGGATCATTCCAGACGACGATGTCCCCCCACTCAAGGCGGCCGGTGTGAAGGCCATCTTCGGACCGGGAGCGCCGATGCAGGACATCGTCGCATTCGTGAAGGGCATCGAACCACATCATTGAGGGATCCATGCGCAGTCTCACGACTTCAATCGTCTCCACTTCGGACGAATTCAGGTCGAACCGCGCACATTACGAAGGCCTCCTGGCCGACCTCAAGAAGCACCTCACCCTCGCCAGATCCGGCGGACCAACCGACGCAGTCGCTCTTCACAAGCAACGCGGGAAGCTGACGGCTCGCGAGAGAATCGCAGCCTTGCTCGATCCGAACTCGCCCTGGCTGGAGCTGAGTCCGCTGGCGGCATCAGGCATGTATGAGGATCAGCTGCCCGCTGGAGGCTTGATTACGGGCATCGGGTACGTGTCGGGGCGACCCTGCGTCATTGCCGCCAACGATGCAACCGTCAAAGGCGGCACCTACTTTCCGATGACCATCAAAAAGCACCTCCGGGCGCAGGAGATTGCCCTCGAGAACCGCCTTCCGGCGATCTACCTGGTGGACTCAGGCGGTGTGTTCTTGCCCATGCAGGCCGAGGTGTTTGGCGACCGCGAGCATTTCGGCCGCATTTTCCATAACCAGGCGAGGATGTCGGCGCTCGGGGTTCCGCAAATCGCCGTTGTGATGGGTATGTGCACGGCGGGTGGTGCGTATGTGCCGGCCATGTGCGATGAGAACATCATTGTGAAGGGAACCGGCACCATCTATTTGGCGGGACCCCCACTCGTCAAAGCGGCGACCGGCGAAGACGTCACCGCTGAAGAGTTAGGTGGTGCCGATCTTCACACCAGGTTGTCCGGTGTCAGCGATCACCTTGCGGACGACGACCACGACGCGTTGGAGATCTGTCGTTCGATCATCGATACCGTGCCTCGGAGGCCAATCCTGCGCAGGCAGATGGAGAGCGAGGAACCTCGGTACCCTGCAAGCGAACTTTACGGACTCATTCCGAGCAACCCACGCGTCACGTTTGATGCACGAGAGGTCATCGCCCGTCTGGTGGACGGCAGCAGGTTCCAGGAGTTCAAGGCGCGCTACGGCCGGACGCTCACGTGCGGGTTTGCTCGCTGGACAGGGCACCAAGTCGGCATTCTCGCGAACAATGGTGTGCTGCTTTCCGAGGCCGCGTTGAAAGGTGCACATTTCGTGCAACTCTGCGCGCAGCGCCGGCTGCCGCTCGTCTTTTTGCAGAACATCACCGGCTTCATGGTGGGGAAGGATTACGAAGCGCAGGGAATCATCAAGGACGGCGCGAAAATGGTACAGGCCGTGGCCACAGCCGATGTTCCGAAATTCACTGTCATCATTGGCGCCTCGCATGGAGCCGGCAATTACGCCATGTGCGGCCGGGCCTATGGTCCGCGATTTCTCTTTCTCTGGCCGAACGCACGAACGTCTGTCATGGGGGCGCAACAGGCGGCGCACGTACTGCTCACGGTCAAACAACAGCAGCGGGCTCGCGATAAAGCGCCGCTCACCGATGATGAACAACGCCGCATTCGAGACTCGACGATCGCGCAGTACGAACGGGAAGGCAGCGCCTTGTTCAGCACAGCCCGTCTCTGGGACGACGGTATTATCGATCCCGCGGAGACCAGGTCGATCCTCGGTTTGTGTCTGGACCTTGCGATGACGATGCCGGTGCGGCGGTCCTATCCGCCTGTCTTCCGCATGTGACCAGGCATAAGGGAGCCGATGTCCATCCTTGTTGAGTCGGAAAAGGGACTTGCGCGGGTGACGTTGAATCGCCCGGACCGGCGCAATGCGTTCGATGGCGCGATGGTGGAAGAAATTCGCCGGACCTTCGACCGGTTGGGGCAGGATCGCTCGGTGCGCGTCATCATCCTCGCAGGTGCTGGCGAAACCTTTTGCGCAGGGGCCGATCTCCGCTGGATGGGTCCGGACCGGACGGTGTCTGCGTTGGAAGCCAGAAAGGATGCAGAGCGCTTGCTGACGATGTTCCGAACGATCGACGAATGTCCCTGTCCCGTCATGGTACGGATTCAGGGAGCCGCACATGGCGGAGGGGTGGGATTGATCGCCGTGTCGGATATTGCCGTGGCTGCAGCAGAGGCCACGTTCGCGTTCAGTGAGGTCCGCTTGGGTTTCGTCGCGGGCGTGATCAGTCCATTTGTGCTTCGGAAGACCGGAGAATCGTTCGCTCGGCGGTTCTGCCTCACCGGAGAGCCGTTTTCGGCCGCCATTGCGCGACAGGCCGGTCTCGTACACGAAGTGGTGGATGCGACGGAACTTGATGCCCAGGTCACCACATTGGCGGAGCAAATCTCCCGAGCGGCACCCCAGGCGGTGCGTGACACAAAGGCGCTCCTGCGTCGGATCGGCCGTGTCTCGGCGGACGAGGCCTGGGAGATCTGCCTGAGCGCGAACATCCGCGCGCGACTATCCTTAGAAGCACAGGAAGGATTTCGCGCGTTCCGCGAACGTCGAACACCGGTGTGGCCCAGTCCGGCAGGGGAGTAGAGGACCAACCCATGCGCTCGCAGCAGAACGGAGAGCAGGTCGTTCCGTCGATTCGGATGACCGAGGTCGGTCCGAGGGACGGGCTGCAGAACGAAGCAGGCATTGTCCCGACGGAGGCCAAGGTGTCGTTTGTGAACACCTTGTCGCAGAGCGGAGTGGCGGAAATCGAAGTGGGGTCGTTCGTCTCGAGTCAAGCCATTCCTCAACTGGCGGACTCCGATGAAGTCTTCAGGAGGATTGAGCGACGCGCTGGCGTCATCTATTCGGCCCTGGTGCCGAACGAGCGGGGATTGGAACGCGCGAGGGCGGCGGCGGTCGACAAGATTGCGGTCTTCACGGCTGCCTCAGACACGTTTGTTCAACGGAATATCCATTGCACGCTGCGCGAATCGATTGAGCGGTTCAAGCCGGTCGTGTCACAGGCAAAACGGGATGGCATGGCCGTACGGGGATATGTCTCAACAGTGATCCACTGCCCATTCGAGGGGGCGGTCGCGCCCTTGCGGGTGGTGCAAGTGATGCAGGAGCTACTCGAGCTAGGCGTGGATGAGATCTCGCTTGGTGACACGATCGGAAAAGCTGCTCCGGGTGACGTGAGACGATTGTTGGATGCGGTCACGCCACACCTCGGTCGAACGGCACTGTCGCTTCATTTCCATGATACCTACGGCATGGCGGTCGCCAATGTGTTGGCTGCCTGGATGGAATACGGGATTGTCTCATTCGACACGTCTGCCGGGGGACTTGGAGGCTGTCCCTATGCACCGGGCGCGTCGGGCAACGTGGCGACCGAAGACGTGGTCTATGCGCTGAGAGTATCCGGGGCTTCGGTCGACGTGGATGAACGGCTCGTCGTGCACGCGGCAAGGCAGATGGGAATGGTGTTGAACCGCCCGCTGTCATCGCGGCTTTCGTGCGTGTACGAACGACACACGACCTATGAGACTCTCCGGTGACGAGTTCTGCCGGCATGATCACCACTGCAAGTGAAAGGGTTGCCGCGCTTGTTGAGCAGGTGAGGTCAGGGAACGTTCGAGCCGTGTCTCGTCTCATTACGCTGTTGGAGCGTCAGCACCCCGATGGCAGTGAGGGGCTACGCCTGCTTTCTTCGGAGGCACACCCGCGTCTGGTCATCGGCGTGACCGGCTATCCCGGAGCGGGAAAGAGCACGTTGATTGACGCACTTGTACGCGTCTATCGCCGGCAGGGGTTGAAGGTTGCCGTTCTGGCCGTCGATGTGAGCAGCGCCATGACGGGCGGGGCACTGCTGGGAGACCGTGTCAGGATGCAAGACCATGCGGATGATCCGGACGTCTACATCAGAAGTATGGCAACACGCGGTCATTACGGCGGGGTTGCGCGTGCGACGTGCGATGCGCGGCACGTCTTGGAGGCCGCAGGCTACGACGTGGTGCTGATTGAAACGGTCGGCGTCGGACAGAATGAAGCAGACATCCTGCAGGTCGCTCCCACGGTCATCGCGGTCGTCGCACCCGGTCTTGGGGACGAAGTGCAGGCGATGAAGGCAGGTCTGTTGGAAATCGCCCATATTATCGTCGTCAATAAGTGTGACCATCCCGGAGCAGAAAATACCTTGCGGGACTTACGCCAATGGTGCCCCGTCGTTATCGGTACCTCGGCCACGACTGGAGACGGACTGCCACAGCTCTTTGCCGCGATCGTGGCCCATCAAGGACAGCACCGAGCACGGCATGTCGGCTGACTAGATCCGGACGCACGATCGTCCTGGCGGAGCACGACCGTGCGCTAGGGGAGGACGCCATGAACCATCAGCTACTGACGATCTCTCACCAGATCGCTCGCATCACGCTCCATCACCCGCCGGCGAACACCATCACGGGTTCGATGCTGAAGGAATTGGAGCAGGTGCTGAGCGAGGTCGAGCAGGACGACTATGTGCGAGCCATTATCGTGACCGGCTCAGGGCGGTTTTTCTCTGCGGGAGCGGACATTCACGAATTGACCCGACTGAACACCAGTCACGCAGGAACCGAATTTGCCCTGCAGGGCCAAGCGCTATTCAATCACATCGAGCGCTGTGACAAGCCGGTAGTGGCTGCGATCAACGGGATTTGCGTCGGTGGAGGTCTCGAGCTCGCGCTGGCCTGCCAGATACGGATCGCCGCGAGCGGGGCATCGCTCGGATTGCCGGAAATCAAGCTGGGCCTCATTCCCGGATTCGGCGGCACGCAACGCTTATCGCGGGTGGTGGGGGCTTCCAAGGCTGCAGAAATGCTGTTGACCGGAGAGAGTGTCACGGCGGAGCAAGCCCTTCACATCGGTTTGGTGAGCCGCGTGGTTCCCAACCACGAACTCATGGCGCAAGCGGAAGCCCTCGTGGGGATGATCGCGGCACGCGGCACGGCCGCAGTTCAGGCAGTCCTGCATGCCATCCGGGGAGGATTCGACATCCCGCTGTCGGAAGGGCTCGTGAGAGAAGCTGAGCTTTTCGGTCACCTGTGTGCAAGTTCGGAGAAGCGCAAGGCCGTTCAGGAATTTGTCGAGAAACGGCAGACGAGAATGGCGAGAAGCGAAGCATAGGTGCAAGGCCGGTCGGTATCAGGAGAGGTGTCGGAATGCTTGCGGATCGTCTCGCCCGCTACAGTCGCTCGTTCGGCTTCGAAGATCTGCCCGGGGCCGTCGTCCATGAAGTGAAACGACGGGTGCTCGACAGCCTAGGATGCGCGCTTGGCGCCTGGAGCGCTCCGCCATGCCGATTCGCACGGCAATTCGCGCAACGGGTCAAGATGGTCAGGGGTGCCACGCTCTGGGGAACCGGCCACAAGACGCTCCCGGATCTCGCGTCGTTCGCCAATGGCGGGCTGGTCAGGTATTTCGATTTCAACGACACCTATCTGGCCAAGGAACCGGCCCATCCGTCCGACAATATCTCAGCCGTCCTCGCAGTCGCCGAATCGAATCGTGCGTCGGGAAAGCGCGTGATTCAAGCCATCACACTTGCCTACGAGGTCCAGTGTCGATTGTGCGATGCCGCAGCGTTGCGTCCGCGTGGTTGGGATCATGTGACCTACGGTGCGTTTTCTTCAGCGCTGGCCGCGGCCAATGTCATGAGACTGTCGGAGACCCAGAGCCGACACGCGCTCAACCTCGCCGGCGTCGCCAATGTGGCCCTGCGACAAACTCGTGTCGGGGATCTGTCAATGTGGAAGGCTTGCGCATTCTCCAATGCGGCGCGTAACGGCGTGTTTGCCGCCATGCTGGCCGAGCTCGGCATGACGGGACCGGCTCCGATCTTTGAAGGAGAAAAGGGGTTCATGAAACTCGTATCGGGACCGCTCGAGCTGGCGCAACTCGCAGGGGAAACAGATCAGCGATCCGCGGCGGGCGGTCAGCACGCGCCTGCATTCAAGATTCTTGATACCTATATCAAGCACTACCCTGTGGAGTATCACGCCCAGACTGCCGTGGAAGCGGCCTTGGAGCTCCGCGCGGAATTGGTGCAGGTTGAGGGAGAGCGGGCCATTCAACATCTCTCTGAGATCGAAATCGGCAGTTACGATGTCGCTATCGAGATCATCGGACGTGAGCCCGAAAAGTGGCAGCCGACGACACGCGAAACCGCAGATCATAGTTTCCCCTACTGCGTCGCGATCGCCCTCCACGACGGTCGGGTGACGCTGCAGTCGTTCGGGCCAACGCAACTGCGAAATCCGGCAGTGCGCGAACTGATGAAAAAGGTTCGAGTCGTGCGGGAACCCGCCTTCGTGGACCGCTACCCAGTGGCCATGCCGACCCGTATCACGGTCAGAACCCGTGAAGGGAAGACCTATACTAAACAAAAAGATGTGCCGCTGGGTCACCCCGGCAATCCGATGTCGGACCAAGCGCTTGAAGGGAAGTTCAGGCGATTGGTGGTCAGGCGGTTGGGACAGACCCGCACGGAACGTCTGATTCGACTGGTCTGGAAGATGGACACAATGAAGGATATTTCGGCACTTATGCCGCTTCTACGAACCAATAGTTGAAGTTATGACGGATGTTCACGGCACGAAAATTTCCCGCCTTCACGAGTTGCTGCACACGCGGACCATTAGCATTCCAGGGGCCTTCAATGCACTGATTGCCTTGCAAATCGAACGTGCAGGGTACGAGGCCGTCTATGTGTCCGGCGCCGCGTTATCTGCCTGCCGCGGCATCCCGGACATCGGATTGCTCACCCTCGCTGACGTCGCGGACGAAGCGGGAAGAATTGCGCGATCAGTCTCTATCCCGACGATTGTCGATGCCGACACCGGATACGGCGGTCCCTCTAACGTTGCTGATGCAGTGAGAACGTTTGAGGAAGCGGGCCTGGCGGGCATGCAAATCGAGGATCAAGAGTCAGCCAAGAAATGCGGGCATCTTCCGGGCAAGCGAGTGATCCCGGTCGAGGAAATGACCTCAAAAATTGAGGCCGCGGTCAGGGCGAAAAGCGACCGGCGCTTTCTGATCATTGCCCGCACAGATGTGCGCGCGGTGGAGGGCTTTGAAGGGGCGGTGCGCCGCGCCAAAGCGTATGCGGAAGCCGGAGCCGATGCGCTGTTTCCCGAGGCCTTGGAGTCGGCTGACGAATTTCACGCCTTCTCGCAGGAGATGCAGCATGCAGGGATCACACTGCCCTTGGTGGCCAACATGACCGAGTTCGGAAAAACTCCGTTGCTGAGCTGCGACGAATTTGCCTCCCTGGGTTATCGTGGCGTGCTGTTCCCTGTCACCGCCTTACGGACGGCGTTGCAGGCGGTCGAAGCACTCTTGGCCGAGTTGAAACTGTTCGGCACGCAGAGGGATTGGCTGCATCATATGATGACGCGGCAAGAACTATATGAGCTCCTCCGTTATCCGGAATCTCTCGAATCACAAGGGGGGAGGGATCTATGGGTACGGCCATGAGTGACTCTCCGGCGCGTGAAGCACAGCAACCTCCCTATAGCCCGGGGCTCGAAGGTGTGATCGCGGGGGAATCAGCGCTGTGTCTGGTAGATGAGGGTGAGTCCGGTCTGCTCTATCGGGGGTATGGGATTGCCGACTTGGCGGAGCACGGCACGTTTGAAGAAGTGGCCTATCTCCTTCTCCTGGGACATCTTCCGACGCGCCGTGAGTTGAAAGGCTTTTCAGAGCAGGTCATTGGGCAATCACTTGTGCCCCGTCCGGTCGAGGCATTTCTCAACGTGATGCCTCAAGGCGCACATCAGATGGATGTGCTGAGAACTGCCGTCTCCATTCTCGGCATGACAGATCCGGATGCCGGGGATAGCTCGCGGGATGCCAACATCCGTAAATCGATTCGTTTGCTGGCGCAGATGCCCTTGCTGATCTCGGCGGCGCATCGGATCGCGAGCGGCACACCTCTCGTTTCACGACGCCCGGATCTGAGTTTCGCTGAGAACCTTCTCTATCTGTTGACGGGCCGGAAGGGGGACGATCAGGCGAATGCCATGGCTCACGTGCTCGACGTCTCGCTCACGCTGTATGCGGAACACGAATTCAATGCGTCTACGTTCTCGGCACGGGTGACTGCATCGACCATGACAGATCTCCACTCGGCGATCACCTCGGCGATCGGGACGCTCAAGGGACCCTTGCATGGCGGAGCGAACGAAGCCGTCGCCCAAATGTTTGTCGAAATCGGCCATCCTGACAAGGCCGAGGGATGGGTACGGGAGGCACTCGCGCGCAAGCGCCGAATCATGGGCTTCGGTCACCGAGTCCTCAAGAACGGAGATGCCCGCTCCGGCATCATCCAACGCCATGCAGCAGAGTTGAGCCGCATCTGCGGCGATCGTCGCTGGTACGAGATTGCGACCGTGGTGGAGCAGGTTATGCGCGAGGAAAAAGGGCTCTACCCCAACCTGGATTTCTACACGGCAGCGGCCTATCTCCTGATGGCCATTCCGCCAGCGCTCTATACACCGGTGTTTGTCTGTTCACGCATCACCGGATGGTGTGCGCATGTCATCGAGCAGCAGAGCCACAACCGTCTCATGAGGCCGCGAGCGTTGTACACGGGGCCCAGCAAGAGGGAGTATCTTCCGCGTGATCGCCGTACCTGAGCATATCGCGCAAGCAAGAACGATCGAAGGTCTGTGCCCCGCCCTGCCGTGGAGTTCTTTTGCCGATTTCTTCACGTCGCGCGTCTTCGATCGGAAGTTGAGCCATCGGCCGTACCTGACCTATTGTGATGAGGACAGCGCGGCTCACCACACCTATTCCTATGCGCAATTCGGATCGGTTGTCCTGGAGACGGCCGCGTGGCTTCGCGAGGAGGCCGGCCTTCGACGGGGACACCGCCTCGCAACCGTACTCTTTAATCATGACCTCACGGTGATCCTGTATTTTGCCGCCTGGGTCTCAGGGGTGACAGTCGTCCCGATCAATATCGAGGAATCCCCGGAGAAGAAGCGTTTCATACTCGAGCACTCGGAAGCCGCCGCTGTGTGTTGCTGGCACAGCGATCTGGAAGAACTGACAGACCTTCAACGAGAGCTCCCGTCATTGCGACGCGTGATGGCCGTCGGGAAGGAAGGCTTTCTCAACGTGAGAGCGCAGCGCACCAACGGCGAGACGCCATCCCGTTCGTGTACCTCGAACGCTTCAGCCCACGGTGGCTCGTTGGATGATGAAGCGCTGATCGTCTATACGTCGGGGACGACGGGCCCGCCCAAGGGCGTGGTCTTGACCGTTGCCAATCTGTTGACCGATGCGGATGCCATCGCGGACTGGCATGGGTTCGGGATGCATGACCGTCTGATGTGTGTGCTCCCCATTCATCATGTGAATGGCACCGTGGTGACACTCGTCACGCCGTTTTATTGCAAGGGGAGCGTGGTGCTCAATCGCAAGTTCAGGAGTGGTGCTTTCTGGCAAAAGCTGGAGGACGAAGGCATCACTTGCGTCAGCGTCGTTCCCACGCTGCTGGAATTTCTGATGGATGCAGATGAGAACGTGGCGGCGCACCGGTTACCGCATTTCAAGGGATTCATTTGCGGTGCCGGTCCGCTGCTGAAAGACACGGCGGCACGATTCGAAGACAGGTTCGGATTTCCCATTCGTCACGGGTACGGCCTGTCGGAAACGACTTGTTACTCCTGCTTTCTCCCAAACGACTTGGCGCCGCAGGCACATCGTCATTGGATCAGGGACTTTGAGTTTCCTTCCATCGGTGTCCCGCTGCGACACAACCAGATGGCGATCCTCGATCACAATGGTCAGCAACTCCCCGAAACGTCGAGGGGAGAAATTTGCATCCGCGGAGGGACGGTGTGCGCAGGCTACTACAAACGGGACGATGCGAATGACGGCGCGTTTCAATGGGGCTGGTTCCGTTCCGGCGACGAAGGCTTTTATGTGCGAGACGGGGAGGGCCGACCGTTCTTCTTCATATCCGGGCGGCTGAAAGAATTGATTATTCGAGGCGGCGTGAATATCTCGCCCCTTGAAATCGACGACGCGCTGAACAGCCATCCACTCGTGCGGTTCGCGATGGCCGTGCCGTTCGACCACCGCTACTACGGAGAGGAAATTGCCGGATATGTCGTCTTGAGAGACGGTGCTCGGGTACCCACGGAACGTGATCTGTTGATGCACTGCCGCCGACTGCTGCCGTTTTCGAAGTGTCCGAAGGTCATTCTCGTGGGCCATGATGTGCCGTACACCTCCACCGGCAAACCGAAGCGGCTGGAGCTGAGGACGCTTGTTGCCTCCAGCTTAGCCCGCCACAGGCATCACCAGTTCACGGAAGACGACCTGATGTAACGCACCTCTTGAGGGAACTATGTCGGAACACAAGATTGGCCTCGAATGGAAGAGAGAATCGGAACGGTTTACCTATGACACCTACAACCGGGATCATGCGGTGATCTTTGAAGGCGGGGCCCGGGTCCCCCTGTCCGCTGCCCCCGCGTACCGTGGCAATCCTGCACTCGTCAACCCTGAAGAAGCGCTCGTCGCCGCGTTATCCAGCTGTCACATGTTGACATTTCTGGCCGTCGCAGCCAAGAAGCGCTTTGTCGTCGATCGTTACAGTGATCAGGCCGTGGGATACCTCGAGAAGAATGAGAAGGGCAGGCTGGCCATCACGCGCGTCGTCTTACGCCCTCGCATTGAATTCAGCGGTCCCACGCTACCGTCTCCCACGGAACTCGCCGAACTCCATGAACAGGCCCATAGCGGATGTTTCATCGCGAATTCCGTGACCACGGAAGTCACCATCGAGCCAGGTTCATAACGTCGCTCGGCTCGCACCTTGACTACTCGGAAATCGCAACCGTAATCGACGTCGCGGCCCAATCAGCCGGTGGGGCGGATGCGGCAGCAGCACTCTCCGGCATCGCGGCAATGGATGCCGCTTGCACGGCATCCGGCGTCGGCGAGATGGGATTCTCGACACCTGGCAGACCTATAGGTGGCTGCCCGGCGTCAGGGAGAACCGGACTGCTTGCTCCCGGCACATGTGCGCCAGTGTCCGGCACCGTCAAGATGCCCCGTGCCGCGACGGCCGTCAGCTGCTGTCTCAAGGACTGCATCCCGCTGGCGATGGCGCGGGTCTTGAGCGTGGCGGAAGCATTCCCAGAAGCACCTTGCAGCGAGGCGACACGATCGCGGATCAGCTGCGCCGTTTGAAGGTCGGTACTGCTGAAGACGCGAATCGTATCGGTACCTTTGGGAGGGCTATAGTCCCAGTAAAAGCCGGATTGGTTCCCCGGGTTGAGCGAATCGGGAATCAACACGAGTTCGCCGGCGCGCACAAAGCCGTCACCGTGGAATTGGCGGTTTTGATAGCTGTTAGGAAATAAGAGATTGATGCCTCCCTCGGAATCGACATCGACGATCGTCACGTAGGAATCGGCGCTGACCCGCACTTCCAATTGCAGACTGTTTTGCTCGGTCCGCGGATTTCCCTGCTTGCGGATTTGATATTTTGCCGCCTGCGTGTCGGCCACAACCCTGACCCCTCTGGCGCTCACGCTGCCCTTGGTCTTCACCGCCGAAGCCACGCGAACATCCACTTTCAGTAGAGATGAGGGATTATCCAGTGTAAGAAGCTCTGAGGCATTTGCTGATCGCGAGAGGACTGTGGCCACCCCGGCTCCCCAGGATTCGTTCAACCCGAACGAACCGACCACCTCCAGTCCATCGGCAGCGAGGAGGCGCAGAGTCTCTCCCTCTATATCCACGGCAAATCTCGCCGGCTGTTCGGGCCCCACGAGTTCGACATCCTTGATATTGGTCCGAAGCGTCTCTTCGATCACCCCGCGACGGTTCGCCGGCACATCCAGAATGCGAATAGGAATTCGTTGACCGCTCGGTGCCGGAAGCAATGCGATGGCCCGTGCGCCTGAAGGAATCTTGGCGGCGGACGATTGGACTTTGGCCACGGCGTCCTTCCCGCTGAGCTGGATGACCGTCGCGACACCAAGGGCCCGCCCCGGCACAAAGCGGGTTTCACCGGCCGGATACAGAGACCACGTGGAACCGGGGGCTGCACCCAAGAGTGTGCCGTTGATGAGCGTGACGGCTCCATTTGATCCGGTTTGGACCTCGAGCCACGGGAGCCGGGCAGGGGGTTGGCCGACCGATGGGTTTCCCCCGGGAGATGTGCCCAACAGGGCGGCTTCGATTAAATTGGGTGGTGCTTCCAATTGAGGCTCGGGCATGGAACTGCGACCGAAATGAGCCTGGATGCGCTTCAACTCCCGTTCGACACCTGAAAACACCTCTCGGGGAGAGGCGCCCGCGGGAACCTGGCTCAAGCTTTTTGACAGCGAGTAGGTAAAAAAGCCGTGATACCGGCCGTCGATCGGACCGTCGAGCGCTTCCTGATGGGAGGCAGCGCCGGTCATGACCACATAGCGTGAGGTCACGACCGGGACGACCGCCCTGGTCTTCGGCTTGGCATCTTCCGCCTTCCGATAGATGTCGATGCGCGTGTCTCGCGGGATCGAGCGGGTACGAATATCAAGCGAGCGTGTCGCCGTGCCTGAATGACAGGAGTCCAGGACGATCATGGCCGTCTTCGCACGCATACGGGCGAAGATCGCGTCCAGTTCATCGTCCGTGATGTCACGGATCTCGCCAGAACGACCGTCTTGCGGCACGAGCGTTTCATCCAGGTGATCATCCGGTTCATCGCCGTTTAGATCTTCGACCTGCGACCCGTGACCCGAATAATGCACGTACACGGTGTCATTCGGTCCGGCGTCTTTTACGAGCTGCTCGAGAGCGCCCAGCATACCGGCTCTCGTGGCAGCTTCGTCCGTGACCGTCGTGATCATCTTGTCGGAAAACCCCCAGCGCGTGATGAGAATCTGCCGCATGGTTTCGATGTCGTTGAGCGAACCCTGTAACTTCGGGACGCTCTTGTATTTGTTGATGCCGATGAGGAGGGCGCGTTTGACGCCGGAGGTGTCTTGGGACTCCACCGCATGCGACACGAGTGCCAACGGAATAGAGCAGGCCAGGAGTGCTGCTGCGAATCTCAGATCAGACCGGTGAAGGACATTCATGGGCGCCACCTCTTTTCTGACCCTGCCGTCGATGTTCGTAGGTCGCAGTTGGAAGTCTCCCGGTTCATGGGCGGACCAGTTCGGCTGAGCGGACGACATCCCGTCGGTCACGGAGCTGGACCAGGGTAGCCGAGGCAGAAGGATCGCCGCTGGTCACCTCGATCGTAAATATCCCCTCGGCGTTCGGACCGTCCACGACCCGGGCAGGCAGGCCTTGGAGCAATGAGCGGATCTGCTCTTCGGTGGCCGAGGGCTGGAAGAGAACATTGATCGTTGCCGTCTGCCTCCTCAGAGACCGCGTCGAAACCTCTCCCCGTTCCACAGGAGGCAGAGCGACCCACACCAACAGCCCCATTTGGAAGACCAGCAGGATGGCGGCCAGCGTGGGGACCCACTGAGGCATGAGGAGCGACCGGAACCATCGGTCGAGTCCGGATGTCCAGGACCTGTCGTGAGCGCGCAGGCTCCGGCGGCCGCTGTCCTCCGCGACCTGTGCCATGACCGATCGGGCCAACCGTGCGGAAGGTTCGGCCTCTGCGTCATACATTGTTTTCAGCGACCGGCGGATGTCCGTCAGTTCGTCCAGCTCACGACGGCAGTCGGGGCACGATTCGAGATGTCGTGCGACCCGTTGTCGATCGTCCTGTCGGAGGCTGCCGTTGACGTACCAGGGGAGCAGCTCGACTTCCGGATGCACGCCCGCCGGTAAGGTTTCAGGATCGCTCATCGGATCGACTCCGTCTGCCCAAGGTGTGCCAGCTGCTCCTTGAGGCGCTGCTTGGCATAAAACACACGGGTCTTCACGGTATTGGTCGGAATGCCGAGCAAAGCCGAAATCTCCTCATAGGGTTGCTCTTCGTAAAACACCAAGCGCAGGATCTCTTGGTGCTCCCGCGTGAGCGCTGCCATCGCTCGTTGGGTGAGTGTTGCCAATTGATTGCGCAGGACCGCTTCGTCCGGACGCTCATGCGGATGAGGAAGCTCGGCGGCTCCGTCCAGTTCGACCTCTCGCTGACGTCGGCCAGAGCGCCTCAAGGCATCCAGGGCCTTGTGTCTGGCGATCCCGAACATCCACGTCGAGACGCGTGACGTGTAGGCAAAGGCGCCGGCACCCCGCCAGACGGCCAGCATCGTGTCGCCTACGATCTCTTCGGCCAACGACCCGTCGGCAACGAGCGTCCGCACGTATTGAAAGACCCGCTTTTCGTAGGAATGGTAGAGGCGCTCAAACGCCGACCGATCACCATGGGCCACCGCCGCAAGAAGATCATGGTCCGATCTGTCTTTGACGTGGGTCGCGTCCATCGGGGCCTGAGTTCACGACGAATCGAGCGCCTTTGAGCGGCTTGCTCTAACACATTTTCAGTCAGCCCCTCAATAGACGAGGTTGATTGACCGGCCGCGGCGAGCGTTCTACAATGCGCTGTCGCTGAACCTTTTACTGTCTTCTCCCGACGTACGGGACAGTACGGGAGGGCGAGATCATGATCACCCAAGGATCACAGCGAGGGGGTAGGGCGCTCAACGGGCAACCGCTTCTCCTGGTCCTGCTCGGTCCTCTAGTTCTCAGCTCCTGTGCGGCGGCACCCTTCCTGATACCGATCGCGTTCGAATTTGCGAGAAATCTGTTTCAGACGGGACTCCAAAACTACGGATCCAAACATCGAGACAATTTAAGTAATTTGGTCAACCGGCTCTCGAGCCCGTACATGCAAGGTCTTCCTCCTATGCAGATGGGTGGACCGGGCATGGCTGGTTTCGGTGGACCTGGGAGCGTCCCAGGCCAGCCAGGTTATCCGGGACAGCCGGGTTTTCCGCCATCGGCGGTTCCAGGACAACCGGGAGCGTTCGACCCGAACAATCCCTCCGGAACGATTCCGCAAAGTAATCCTGCTGCGACGGCGTATCCGGGCGCGGCCGCCTATCCTGGCAGCACACCAAATCCCTATGGCACACAGCAAGGATATCCTTCGCAACCGGGAGCGAACCCCTACGACCCGAACAATCCCTACGGGGCTGCACCAACAAACCCTTATGGCCAATCAACGAATCCGTATGGTCAGCCCTCCAATCCCTATGGCCAGCCGTCGAATCCCTATGGACAATCTTCCAATCCCTACGGCCAACCGGTAAATCCGTACGGCACGACGTCCCCTTCTCCATCGCAGAATCCCTATGGGACGGCGACGACGCCTCAGGGTACTTATGGCTCCACGGCCTATGGGCAGACAAATCCTTACGGGCAGGCGAATCCTTACGGGCAGGCGAATCCCTATGGGCAGGCGAATCCCTATGGGCAGACGAATCCATATGGCCAAACGAACCCTTACGGCACGCCGAACCAGAGCGGGACGAATCAATATGGCACAACGAATCAAACCGGGACGAACCCCTACGGGACCACAACGAATGATCCCAATAATCCTTATGCCAGCGGACAGACCCAGGCCGCTTATGGACAGTCTTACGGGCAGGCACAAAGCGGGTATGGCACGACCTCTCAATATGGGATGCAGAATCAGCAACAGCCATACGGTGGCTACGGGTCGACCGCGCAGCCTTACGGGACGCAGCAACCTTACGGAGCGGCAGGATATGGAACACAGCAGCCGTATGGTGCGGGAGGCGTGTATCCTCGGGGGCTTGGCGGTGAGCCCGTGGCGATCGATGTCGCGCTCGTGCGCCAGAAGCAGACCCCTAAGGGGAAAGAAGTCGTCCTCATGAACGACGGTGAGGTGCTGAAGGACGGCGGGGCGAATCCGGTAGCCGGCGACCGGTTCAAGATCGTCGTTCGGCTGAACTGCGACTGTTACGTCTATATCATGTCCATTGACGGGTCCGGTTGGGCGGAACCGGTGTTTCCGAAGAAGGAGGGCAAGACGGTCAATCCGGTCAAAAAGGATCAGGAATACGCGTTTCCTGAAGGCCCTCACTGGTTCACGTTGGATCAGATCAAGGGGATCGAATCATTCTTCGTCGTGGGGGCCGCAAATCAGCGAAGCGACCTCGAGGAAACCTTCACCCAGATCAGTGCCGAAAAGCGCCCGGAAACCAAGATCGTTGCACATGTCGAGGAGGCCCCGGTGATTCCGAGGGGTGTGGCGTCAGTGACAACGCGCGGCATTCTCACCGTGAAAGATGAGACCGGCACGTCGATCCAGGTCACGCCGCTGTCCTATGCAGCGGACCAAGCGGGACAGGATGTCACCGTGACACGCTGGTTTAAACATGAATAGGGGGACCGCGATGAGGCGAACACGGTTCCTGCTTGTGGCCGGAATCAGCGCCGGCCTTTTGCTGGTTCATGTCGCTGCATTTGCGCAGGTGTTTCCGCCGCGGCAACCGCAACCCGCTCCTGTTCCGGCGCCCACTCCGCCGGCACAGACGCCGAGTCCTGCCGCATTACCACAGGCGCCGGTCAGCCCGCCGGGAACGTTGACCAAGAGCATTCCTCTCGTCGCCATCCTCGGCGATCCTACCAAGTCCTTCATCCAGCTCGGGAATATGCGAAGTCCATTCGACTCGAATTTTGCGCTTGGCCGTGGACTCATGGGACGCATCATGCTGGAAAAATATACGTACGAAGCCGGCAATGGGCAAAAGGCCTTTGTGCATGTGACCGGGATGTCAAACCCGCCGATCGTGACCGTGGAAGGGCCTGAGGTTCGCTATCAATTTTTGTTTCCGACCATTCAATTTAAAACCTATTACAAGGATTATTCCGGCGAAGGCGATTCGGCCCTGGGCGATCTTGTGGCTGAAAAGGTGCTGGTCGATGTGTTCCTTTCTCCGACGATCGATCAACGGCGTTATCCCACTTATCATTCTGTCCGCATCGCCATCAGCGGCGGTGTGAAAGAAGCGGATAAATGCACCTATTTCTTCGACATTATTTTCCCGGTCAACATCTGCAAAGTTGTGAATGAGTACTTTCGTCAAATCCAGCCCGCCCTGGAAAACGGCATCCGGGAGATTCTCCTCCAGCCCCAGACGCGGATGCAGTTCGAGCAGCAGGTGGCTCAATTTATCCGCGGAGATCTGCTCACCAGCGCCGGCATCAATCCGATGAGCCCGGCCCAGATCGAGATTCTCCAAGCGGAATTCCGCGGCGCCGACTACCTCGTTGGTTACCGGGCACGTTAGCGCTATTCTTGCCTCTCTGCCTTCCTGAACAGTTGGGTCCTTTCTGTTATCCCGCCGTGTCCGGTCTCTGCCTCCTTGTGTTGGCAACTGAATCGCCCGCTCCTGAACCATCAGCCATAGTGGCCGACACACCCTATGTAATGGGAAAGCCCTATGCTATACTCCGCCCCCTCACTCGTCCTGTGCCATGCACCGTTGGAAAAGGCAGGCACATGATCCCGACCTTCCGGTGCGTCGCCGTCCTGCTCCTCTTCTGGTTTCTTGTCTCGTTCTCCGCCGGATGCGGCTGGTACTACGTGTTCTCTAGCCAGCCGGTGCCAGAGTATCGGCAGCCCTCCGACGAAGACATCCAGCACATGACCCGTCGCATGATGGGCAAGCCGCCGAAGCGAGGGGCGCCGGTGACCACCGACGGGGTGCAGGTGGTGTTTCAAACAGGACATGCCGGCACGATCCGAATCCTCGCGGTGAGTCCCAACGGCCGATACATCGCTTCCTCCGGTGGCGACGCGACCGTGAAGATCTGGGACGTGGCCAGCGGCCAGGAGATCCGCACGTTGACAGGCTATGGCATGCTGGGCGCGGATGCACTCGCGTTCAGCCCCGATAGCAGCCGAGTCATTACCTCCGAGATGAGCAGCGGGCTGAAAGTCATTGACGTGGCTACCGGCCGCGAAGTGCTGACAGTCGGCTCACTCATGGGTGGCGGTGGCGTCATAAGCGCCGACGGACGGGTTGCTGTTGCCCATGAGAACAGCGACACACAAACGGGGACCAATCGTGTCTTGAATCTCAACCGACCTCTGGCCGTAATCCAACTCACCAGTGGTCAGACCATCTGGACGCTTCCGGATTCGGTATCGCAAACTCCTCTCGCGCTCAGTCCCGACGGCAAATTTCTTCTCACGAGCAGAATCGACACCAGCGTTCCGACATCCATCGGGTCGACTATCGGATCGATGTTCGGGTTCGCGGAGCCCGACCTTCCGACGATGCAGCAAGATATCCTGCTCTGGGATCTTCCTGCCAAAAAGCTACGCAGGAGTTGGCCGGTCAAGAACATGGCCGATGCCGCGCCGGGTGGAAAGATCAGCCCGGATGGACGGTGGTTTCTGCGCGAGGACATGTCGACACGCAACCTTTTCGTAACGGACCTCGAAACGGGGGCGCCAGCTCAGCCCATTGCGACCGGAGCGACAGCGACGAGCGGCATGACGAACAGTCTCGGATTCAGCCCGGACGGGCGTCTTGCGGCTGTGGCTACCAGTGATGGAACCACGAAATTCATCGAAATCCCCAGCGGCAAAGTGCAGAACACGCTTCGATCCACGGCCGTGGGTTTTAGTGCTGATGGGAAGCAGCTCGTCCTGGCGTCGGAAGGAGGAGGGGCGCCCTTTCTGCGCGATATCGCGAGTGGAACGGAAACCCGTCTGAGTGGTGGGGTGAGCGGCATAACGGACCTTGCGGCGTCTCAGCAAGGCCGCATCGTCCTGGCGGCGATGGAAGGCGGAAGCGCCAAGCTCTGGGATACCGCGACCGGCCAGGTGCTTCGGTCATTCGAATGCCCTGTCGGAGTCGGAGCCACGTCGGTAGGCGTCTCTACCTCTTCGCAGCTGCTGGCAACGGCTTGCGCAGATGGCTCTGCCTGGCTCTGGGATGCGAATACCGGCCGCCAGGTGGTCAGGCTGACGGCACCGCTCGGAGTCGGCGAATGGTCTCCGACGACTGTGCGAGTGACGCAGGATGGAAGGACCGCTGTGGTCACCATGCGAGAGACTCTCGCAGTGTTTGAGCTGCCAGCCGGCCGGGAGCTCCGACGAATCGCCATTCCACGCGGCCAGCTCCCCCGGTCAATGCAGATGCTCGGAAATCCTGACGCCGGGACCGAAGGGCTGCCTTCTGAATACCAGGCCATGATGAAAGATCGGATGCCTGAGCAGCCAAAGATGGATCCTGCCATGATCCAGAAAATGCAAGAAGCCGCTCATTGGATCCGCACGATCGCCCTGCATCCCAACGGGCAGATCGCCGCTGTGGGGCGATCATACGAGATCGCTCTCTGGGACCTGCGCAATGGATCATTGATCCGCCGGTTTCAGAACAAAGACACAGCTCCACAGGAAGCCCTGGCGTTACGGCAACGGCAGCAGGCGGAGCAGAGGCGGTACGTGGAAGAAGCGAGCAGCCTGAAATCGTTATTGCCCTTCGGACTCGGGGCCCCATCGCGTCCTCCGGGCATGGAGTCTGGTGGCACGCTCATGCTGGATGATGCTTCTGATCTGACGGATGTGATGGAAGAGGCGAGCGGAGAAAACCATGGAGGAGGCAGTCTCGCATTCAGCCCTGACGGACGGTTTGTTCTCAGTGATGGAGTGAAGGGAAAGGATCTCTGGGACATCGGGACCGGTCGAAAAGTCCGGCCGCCGAAGTCAGCACGGTCATCCGGATTCGATCCCATGCGGATGATGGCAGATATGGAAATCAACATGGGCGGTATGGGAGCGGCTTTTAGCCCGGACGGACGGTTGGCCGCACGCGGACACGGCGAGGTCATCAAGATTTGGGAGGTGTCGAGCGGACAAGAACGGGGTGAATTGGTCGGCCATACGGCAGCCGTGAAATCGATTCAGTTTTCAGCCGATGGCCGATCGCTGTTCAGCGGTGCAGGGGACGGCTCGATGCGCCTCTGGAATGTTCAGACAGGCAAAGAGCAGGCCGCTTTCATCGCGCTAGGTCATGAGGATTTCGTCACCGTCCTGCCAGATCAGTACTATCGGGCGTCGAAGAGTCGCATTAAAGGTGTCTCGTTCCGGGTGAAGGACCGACTCTATCCCTTCGAACAGTTCGATCTGCGCTTTAACCGGCCGGACATCGTCTTGGCGCGGCTGGGGATGGTGTCGCCTGATGTCGTGCAGAGCTATCGGCTGGCGTACGTCCGGCGGCTCAATAAGATGGGAATGACCGAAGAGATGTTGGGACGAGAATTTCATCTTCCTGAGCTGGAGTTGCTCACGACGGGTGTGCCGGTGTCGGTTGCAAACTCAACGTTGAATCTTCGCGTGAGGGCGACGGACGATACGTACAACCTGGATCGCCTGAACGTCTTCGTCAACGACGTCCCTGTATACGGCACTCCCGGAGTGCCGTTGCCCAACAAACACCTTCAATTGTTTGAGCAAGAGCTCACGATCCCGCTGGTCAAGGGACGGAACAAAATTCAAGTCTCCGTGCTGAATCAGCAGGGCGTCGAATCCCTCAAGCAGACCGTCTATGTCGCGTCGACCGCCCAGCTGGCGCCACCGGAGGTCTATGTCGTCGGTATCGGGGTCAGTGAATACAAGGACAAGGCCTACAACCTCCGGTATGCGGCAAAGGATGCCAATGATCTCCTGAGCGCATACAAGGCGATCGAGCAGCGGCAAGGAGCCGCCAGTCCGGTTCACATATTGAGCCTGACGGACGAGAAGGCGACCAAAGCCGGGATCTTGAATGCAAAGCAGTGGCTGGCCCGGTCGAAACCGAACGATCTGGTCGTCGTCTTTGCCGCCGGACACGGCATGACCGACGAGAAATTCGATTACTACTTCGGCACGCATGACATCGATCCGAAATCTCCAGCAGCAAAAGGCCTGCCCTATGAGGAATTTGAAAACCTCCTCGATGGCATTCCGGCCTTAAAAAAAGTCCTGCTGCTCGACACGTGTTTCTCGGGAGAAATCGAAAAAGATCAGTCCGTCGTCGTCGCGCAAACCGAGGCCGCCGGCCAGGGAGCCGTAAAAATGCGCGCCTTTAAAGCCGCCCGTGGCGTCTCCGTCGTGGCCGACAATCCAGGAGCGGTAGCAAGTGCGTCCGGTGGGGCGCGCTTATCGAACGACATGTTGCGGTTTCAACAGGACTGGTTCGCCGACCTTCGCCGCGGGACGGGCGCTGCGGTTATTTCGAGTTCGAGCGGCAACGAATATAGCCTCGAAGGCGAGCAATGGAAGAATGGCGTGTTCACCTATTCGCTCTTGAACGGATTGAAAAACCACCACGCCGATGCCAATAGGGACCAGCTGATCACCGTCAGCGAACTGCAAGCCTACGTCATCGACCAGGTGCGCAAGCTGACGGCGGGTGGCCAGAACCCGACCGTTCGGCGGGAAAATCTAGAGAGCGATTTTGTCGTGTATTGATGGCTGAACGGCACCGTTCGGTGGGGAACCTGTCTTCACAACAACAAGGAGGGCCTTATGACGCGAATCTTGTCAGTGTTGATGGTGGTGGTGTGTGTGCTCACGGTAGCGGGCTGCAGTCCGGTGCGGTAGCGGGTCATCGTTCGTGAGACGGGTCTGAGGGGCTGCCCCGTCGCTTGTGCCCTGAATGTCGAATCGTGGTCACAGGGGCAGGGTGTAGGTATGTCCTGTCTGCGCACGAGTGTGCGCGGAGGGTCGGGTCTGATATTGATGAAAAGGCGAACCGTGTCAATCACCATCCTGATCCTCGTCGGCTTTCTCAGCAGCGGATGCGGCTTGTTCTTCGAAACCGATGTCAATAAGCGGGCAGGAAAGGTGCAGATCCAGGAGGCCATGACTGCCTCTGATGGAGTGCAAGTCGTCTTGCAGAAGGGGCACTCCAACATGATCCACGGGGCGGTGGTGAGCCAAGACGGGCGCATGCTGCTGACCGGAAGTGAAGACGAAACCGCCCGCCTGTGGGATGTCAGCAGCCGGCAGATGATGCGGAGCTTCGTCGGATTTGCGATCCATGGCCCCCATACGTTGGCTTTCGACCAGCAAGGACACGTAGTCGTCGGTGACAGCCGGTCAGTTGGCGTCTTCGAACTGGCGACAGGGCGGCTCGTGCGCTCGTTTCCTGTACACACGAGCGAGCGAATCGTCGTCAGCCCTGACGGTTGCCTGCTGGCGCTGACGGGTGGAATGCTCGCAACGAAGGTCGAGTTATGGGACCTGACGACCGGTCGAGAGCTGTCGCAAGATCCTGCCGGTGCCCTCGCTGTCCCGCTGGTGTTTAGTCCGGATGCACGCCGGCTGCTCACTCAACGGCGTGTCGCCGGATTCTATACCAGCGTCGTCGTCTGGGATTTGGAGGGGGGCAAGACAGCCAAGACTGTCGATCACTCGGGCCAAGTCCTGGCAGCGGCATTGAGTTCTGACGGACGGATGCTCGCGCTTCAAACCCTGGATCGAAGCATCGTGGTGAAGGATGTGGACACGAGCCGGGTGTTACAGCACATCTCGCTCGCATCGTCGCAGAACACTGGCCGGACGAACGGATTCCGTTTCAGTCCTGACAATCGAACGCTTGCAACGGCCGATTCCGAAAATCTTGTGCGGCTATGGGATCTCCATTCCGGGCAGGAGGTCAAGAGATACAGGGGAACAGCGGTGGACTTCGGACAAGACGGGAAAGTCCTTGTCCTTGGGGTGATGGACGGAACGCCGCTATTGCGAAATCTTGAAAGTGGAGCCGAAACCAGGTTCTCGTCCGGCGGAACCACCGCAATCGTCGATCTTGTCGTGACGATGGACGGCCGGAAGGTGCTGGCGGCAATGGAGGACGGCACGGTGAAGCTCTGGGATCTCACCACCGGCCAGATTCTCCGTTCGATCGCCGGGCCGGCAGAGTCCTCCATCGCCATCAGTCAGACCGGCGGCCTGCTTGCTACGGCGAGCGGTGGAGACAGTTCGATCGCCATCTGGGAATTCGTGACTGGTCGCAAACTGCTCTCCGTGAAGCCGCCCCAGGGAACGGACGCGGATGTCCAAGATCGAACTGTGGTGAGTTTAAGCCCTGACGGCAAGTTGCTCGCGGTTGGGCTACGAGATCGGGTGAGTCTCTACGACGTGATGACCGGGAAGGAACTGCGGCAAGTGACGCTCGAGAATCCCAGAGGGGTACTGAAGAAAATAGATCAGTATGCTAATCCATTCAGCTGGATGGCAAAAGGAGCAGAATACATTGAAGGGTCCGTGAGACGAGGTCAGGAAAACATACGGAGACAGTACTGGATTCGAGCTCTGGCATTAAGTCCAGACGGTAAATACCTGGCGACAGCCATGGACCGAGGCATTTATCTCTGGGAGTCGAAGACGGGCGACTTCGATCACCAGGTGTTGGAAAGTGGCGGGGGATTCACAAAAGCGGAGGAAGAAGACCTCCGGACGGCCGCCAGCATGATGAATATGCAACACCTCGCCTTCAGTAGCGATGGTGAGACGCTGATCGGTGCGGGGCCCAACTGGATAGGAAAGTGGGAACTTGATCCCGGATTTTTCAAAAATCTCTGGCGGAGCCTCAGCGGAATAGATCCGTCTATAGGTCTCCCGATTAATCACAAGGGGGAAGTTGGCTACCGCGGGTTAGCCGTGAGCCGCGACGGCAAACTGGCAGTGCTGGGCCACGGCAGACTGGTCAAGCTGTGGGACGTAGAGAACGGGAAGGATCTCCGGAACCTCGTTGGGCACACGGCCGACGTGACAGCGGTTGCCGTCACGGCTGATGGCCGGCTTATCGTCAGCGGGAGCCAGGATGGGATGTTGAAGGTATGGGATGCGAAGTCGGGCAATGAGATCGCGTCCCTTATGGCCTTGGGAAACGAGGATTATGTCACCGTCACTCCGGACCAGTATTACCGCACGTCCAACAGCCGTCTCAAAGGCCTGGTCTTTCGCGTGAAAGACCAACTCTTTCCCTTCGAACAATTCGACCTCCGTCTCAACCGACCGGACATTATCTTGAAGCGCTTGGGCCGGGTGGACGATGAGATGATCGAGGGCTATCGGCGGTCGTATGACAGACGTTTGAAGAAAATGGGCTTTAGCGAGCAGATGCTCGGGAGCGACTTCCATCTTCCCGAGATCGAGCTCCTCACCAAGGATGTGCCGATGTCGATGAGTGCCGCGACGGTGACGATACGGGTCAAAGCCTCGGACAGCAAATATCCGCTCGACCGCTTCAATGTATTCGTCAACGATGTTCCCGTCTACGGCACGCCGGGTTTGCCGTTATCCAATACACAATTGCAAACCCACGAGCGAGACATTCAGGTTCCGCTCGTGTCCGGTCGAAACAAGATTCAGATCTCCGTCCTCAACCAACAGGGCGTCGAATCTCTGAAGCAGACGGTCTACACCACCTCAACTGCAACGATGGCATTGCCGGAAGTCTACGTCGTTGGGATTGGGGTCAGCGAGTACAAAGACACATCCTACAACCTCCGATACGCGGCAAAAGACGCCAACGATCTGATGGCCACCTATCAGTCGATCAAGCAACGGCAGGGGACACAGAGTAAAGTTCATATCCTGAACCTCACGGACCAGAAAGCCACAAAGTCCGGCATCATGAATGCGAAACAATGGTTGAGGCAGTCGAAGGTGAACGATCTGGTCATTGTCTTTGCCGCAGGCCACGGGATGACCGACGAGAAATCGGATTATTACTTCGGCACGCATGACATCGATCCGAAACAGCCCGCGGCAAAAGGCCTGCCGTATGAAGAATTTGAAAACCTCCTCGATGGCATACCCGCCTTACAAAAAGTCCTATTACTCGACACTTGCTTTTCGGGCGAGATTGAAAAAGACCAGCCCATCATCATTGCCCAGGCAGAGACGGTAACTTCCGGAGCCGTAAAGATGCGCGCGTTCAAAGCCGCCCGTGGCGTGTCGCTCGTGGCGGCTGAAACGGGCGGATCAGGCGGCAGCCCGGCTGTCGTTCAGTTATCGAACGACATGGTGCGGTTTCAGCAGGATTGGTTTTCCGATCTCCGGCGAGGAACCGGTGCGGCGGTGATCTCCAGTTCGAGTGGAAATGAATACAGCCTGGAAGGCGAACAGTGGAAAAACGGTGTCTTTACCTATTCATTGCTCAATGGCCTAAAGAACATGGGCGCCGATGCCAACAAGGATCAGACGGTGACGGTCAGCGAGCTGCAGGTCTATGTGATCGACCAGGTGCGCAAATTGACCCAGGGAGGCCAGAACCCTACGGTCCGGCGGGAGAATCTCGAGGCCGATTTTGTCGTGTATTGAGGCGGACCGATTATGAACCTTCTTCCAAAGGGGACGACAAACGAATGTGTGCAGTATGAAGCAGGTGTGGTTGAACGCAGTGACGGTGCTGAGAAATGGAGGGTGATATGAGCCGACGCTGGTCCCTTGCGATCGTCATGGTTCTTTGTCTTGCTATTTCGGCCTGCACAACGCCCTCGGCTCCGGTTCCCGACACTCCCTCGACCATCATCCTTGAGAAGCCCGTCCACTTTTCATCGCCAGAGGCTGCGGACGTGAAAGTCGGTGTCGGAACCTATCGCGTCGAACAAGCGACAGATACGACGCTTCGGCTTGTCCCGCGCGACAACAAAGAGTCCGTTCTCATCCAGGCTCAAGCCACCAAGCATGAGCAATCTTTGGGCGATCGGCTGGCCTTCTCGATTCCCTATCATGAGGATGAACACCATGTGGTTCTGCTCAAGCCGGATGGGACTGCACTCGATGCCTCCGGAACCTACAGCGGGATAAAAAGTCGCGCGACAGCGACGAGCGTACCTTTGAGCAGTTCATTCCTTTATCAATATCGCTACGACAGGTTCTCGAGCAGCACGTCATCACCTCCTCCGCCTCCTCCACCTCCGGCGAACACGAATCCGGATTTCGTCATCACCAGTGCAGTGATGACCCCCCCATCTCCGACTCCATACGATCTCGCCGTGCTTCAATTGACCGTGAAAAACCAAGGGTTGACCGATGCCAAGCTGGACGTGCTGACGAGCAGCCAACTCAGCCAAGGGTATCGACATTTGAACCTGCAACTGTGGGACTCAACCGGGAAGCCAATCAAGGGATGGGGGCTAGAGCCTGCAAATCTTCCGGTCACCGTTACTGCAGGAGGTTCACAAATTCTTAGCGTGCCGGGAGTCACGAACCTCACGGATGCGGTGGGCACCTACAGATGGGACATTACCTTGTATTCTTTTCTCACAGAAGCGAACGCAGGCAATAACACCATTAGTCCCACATTTACCGTGCAACCGCGCCCACCGGTCATCGTAGGTCCTGCTCCTGATCTGACGTTGGCTCCATGCAGCTTCATGCCAGCAAATCCGACGCAACGGGACATTATCCAACTCGTCACGCAATACAGCAATAAAGGAACGGTGACGGCACAGCTCCCGGCTACAGCTCCGATCTTCCAGTGGAACTCAGTGCCTGCCATTGGGGGAAGAAGCTCTTTTCGCATGGGACCGGGCGCCTCGCTTGCGCCGGGGGTCGTGCAACCGTTCCAAGGACAGCTCAATCTGTCGCAGGCGTCACCCGGGACCTATCAGATCAGTGTTGTTGTCGATCCTGACAATCGAGTCGGTGAATCCGATAAGAATAATAATGCTGTGAGCTGTACTCTCGTTGTCAGTCCGTAGCCCAACGTACGCTCGGAGTACGGAATTGAAGAGGGGAGCCGTTATGGAAACCATGGAGCTGAACCGGGAGTCGCGGCCGGTGTGTCTGCTGCATCGGTTGAACAGGACTGTGATCGTTCTGCTCATCATCGTCTGTCTGCCGGTAACGACGTTTGCAGTCTCTGTCGCGGAAGGACAGGAGAGTGCTCGAGAAGACGATGTCCAATCCCGTGCATTGAAAGACATCCAGATGCCCACCTGGCCTCAGAAGTGGATCGCGAACAACCGTGAACCAGCGGGCTTTGGGTTTGGCCTGACGCAGCCTGGCCTTGTGACGGTGGACGTGCAAAGTCAGGGTGCACCGGTCCTGGTCGAGCTTTCTGGTGTGGGGGCGCCGGCCGTCCAGCGCCAAACAGGTTCAGGAGCCAGTCGGCTGACGTATCAGCTCACGCCTGCGGACATCCAACGCAGCGCCCTCTGGCAAGTACAGATCTCGTTGGCTCAGACCGGCGGACCGCCGGCGCTAGCAACAGGGACCATCGTCGTCCAGCATCCGCCAGCCGATCCGAACATCGTCAGAGCTCAGATCCAAGGACTACGGGGCCGTTCATCTTCGGCGAACCCGGAAAAATTGATGGGGGATCGGACCGAAATGGATGCGGTTTTCGAAGCAGCAAAGGCACAATTCGAACAAGAAAAGGCCGCTCGTCATGCGGCATTGATGGCAAAGGTGCAGCCACACATCAATGCAGCCCAAGCACAAGCGAAGGCCGCCATTCGGCCGCGTGGTGTTGAGGCGGATCCAATGGCATCGCCGGAGCCACCGGTTCCGGCAGATGGCGACGTCTCGAGCAGGGCGCTTTCCCCTGGAACGACCCTTATCACGCCACAAATGAAGATTGCGATTCCTCCTCCGTCAATCACTTCGCTGAGCGTGACCGAAGGTGAGCCGCTCGACCCCATCATCATCAATGGAAACGGATTTTCCCCTTCACCGGGAGAAATCCATTTTATCGTCGGGCCCGGCCTGGACTTGGTTGGTTCGATCGCATCCTGGACGGATACCCAAATCATCGCACGGATTCCCTCTTATCAAGGCATCGCTTCACCGGTCATGGGAAACATCTTTGTCGTTCGTCGCGATGATCTGCAGAGAAGCCCGGCTGTTCCATTCAAATTCATCCCCGAACTTGTCATCGGCAATCTCACATGGCCTCCGGCGCCCATCGATAGCCTGGTGTCCTATCCGAATTTGACAGCTCAGAATGCGCCACCCGGGTGGTTCTTTTATTGGTACGGTCCCTCGTACACCTACAAATACTGGTTTGTGAGCGTGGCGCAGGCCGGACTCTTTGGATACAAAGGAAACGATCAGTTTTATATGAACAAGCGGCTGAAGAACGGGTGGGTGGTGACTTCCGTCGGTGCGTACGTGATGTGGAATAGTGGTGAAAATCCCGGCGTTGCCGGGTTTTCACCTAACCGAAACGTGTACGTTGCGGACTCAAGGATTGGAACCGATTCGCCCTATGTCAATGTCCGCGTATGGGAGCAGCCTTTTGTGAGCACGAACTACACGGTGGGAGTCGTCATCAAAGGTCCTAAAGGCGTTCCATTTGAGTAAGTGGACAAACGGCTGACCGGAGCCTCTTCTATGCAGAAGAAGCAGGCCGAACCTTCCATACGATTAAGACGACAGAGGAGTGGGACATTTAGAGAGGAGGAGGTCGTCATGAGCATCACCATGGGTGGGCGAGCGGCACTAGCGGTTTTTCTGGCCGTGGTTGTCATAACAGGAAGTTTGACTAGTTGCTCGACGCCGGACTCGGGTGTGGGTCAGGCATCCGGTGATGTGCAGAGCCGAGGAACGCCGCAGATGCAGCAGTCAAAACAGGCCGCTTCACCTGGCCAGCCGGGAGCTCAGCTGCCGACGTTTCCGCAGAAGTTCAGCGTTCAGGGACCAGAGACGCAAGTGTTCGGTTTTGCCGTGACCCAGCCGGGACCAATCAGCATCGATGTGCAGGGGCAAGGAGCTCCTGTTGTCGTGACGCTGCAGTCCCCGGGGGGCCAGCCGATCACACAGCAAGCGACCGGCAACCTCCACATGAGCCACAACGTCGCACAACAGGACGTGCAAAGTAGTCTGTTCTGGACCGTCCAGGTTCGCCTGGCGCAGCCAATGCCGCCGCAGGCCGGCGGACGGGCATCCGGGGCGATCACTGTCCAATATCCACCCGTGAACCAAGCCGCTGTTCAACAGGCGGTACAAGCAGTGGCGGCCCAACAGCGACAGCCGACCGATCAGGAGAAAGCCCAGGCGGCAGCCCAAGCCAAGGCCTTCATGGACGGGGTGTTCAACGATCACAAGGCGCGCTTCGAGCAGCAGGACCAGCAGCGTCGGGCTGCGATGCTGGCGGAGCGACAGCCATTCCTCGCGCAGATGCAGGCCAAGGGAGCGGTGCGTCCCCGGGGAGTAGAGGAAGCGCCAGTGAGCGAGACGCCATCCGCGACCGGAGAAGATGTCACGGGACGGGGGATGGCGCGTTCCCGGGGAGTGGAAGAGGCCCCCGCGGGTGAAGTTCCGTCGGCGCCAGGAGACGATGTCACGAGCCGAGGAGGGTTTGCCAGCGGAAGCTTGATACTCAGTCCCGCGATGATCCTGCCGAATCCTTCGATTACGTCACTGAGCCGTACGCAGGGCCAGTCCGGGACTTCGGTCCTGATTACGGGGACTGTGTTTGGCACCAATGCAGGTGAGGTCCATTTCGTCATTGCACCGGGTAATGACAAAATCGCTCCGGCGACCAGTTTGATCTGGCAGGATACAGGGATCTTTGCCATCGTCCCCGATGCATCAGGGGTCGCCACCTTCGACGGCACGATCTATATCAAACGGGCAACGGACAAGGTGAATAGCAACCTCATGCCGTTTCGCTTTATCCCACTGACTGAACTGCGGCAAATACGGTGCCCCAATGACGATTTCATCTTAGAAAAGCTCGTGTACACCAGTCTCTATAGCTGTACGGTATGGCGGGTGAATCAGAACTGGTTTTGGACCCCACAGGGGAACGATCAATTCTTTGTCAACACTCGTCTGCAGAATGGATGGATGGTCGTCCAGCCGCCGATTGTCTATCTGCCGAACCCTCAATATTCGGCCGGAGGCGCCTATCTCGCCGACAGCCGCGTTGGGTCCGATTCGCCGTATGTGAATGTGCGGTATTGGGTGAATGCAGGCTTTTCCAATAACTTGGGCTATGCCACTTCCGTGTTGATTCAAGGTCCAAAGGGTGTACCGGATGGCGTTGTCTGCACGCAGATACCTTGTTGACGACTAACGTTCTCGAACACCACTGCGAGAGGAGTGGGCTAAGGGCAACGGCAGTCTGGGGGAGGGCCACCTGGAAACAGAAAGGTGGTTCAGCAGGTCATTCACAGACGTCTGAGCAAGCCGGTGCACCGGGACAGTGACTGCCATCAACGAGCAAGGTGATTCATGACAGCAAAGGAGGGATCATGGGCATTGCACGCATCGGGTTGATAGTCCTCTTCATTGTCTCCGTGGCAGTGACCGCACAGGCCGCTCAAGAATTTGGCGTCCAGATCACGGGGCAGATTCAAGGCCAGTTCAAGGGCGAATCAACCAGGAAGGGATTCGAAAACAAATTCATGGGATTGAGCTTCGATCAGGAAGTGGTGAGTCCGCGCGACACAGCCACTGGTCAAGCCACCGGCAAGCGGACATTCAAACCGATCAGGATCAAGAAGGCGTGGGGTCCGGCTTCCCCGCAATTCTATGCGGCTCTGATGAAAAATGAACTCCTCACCGTGGTGATGGATTTCTTTGCGACGGACGCGAGCGGCCTGATCGTGCTTGATCACACGATCAAATTGAGCGGCGCCTCCGTCGCGAGGTACACATCGAGTGCCGATGTGAGTACCACGGCTCCCCAAACCGATGTCATCGAACTCGTCTACCAGCAGATCGAGATCTCAGATCACCGTACGAAGACTTCGGTGACCGATAGTTGGGTCGCTCCTTAACGGTCAGGGATCGCATGGATCGCCTGCAGTTCCTCGAACGAACGTATACGCGGGAAAGCCGTTTCTCCTATGACTGCCACGCGTGCAAACGGTGTTGTCACGATAAGATCATCCACGTCAACCCCTACGAGGCCGCGCGACTTGCCGGCTATCTCGGTTTGACCACGACGGAACTTCTTAATCGGCATACGAGTGCGAATGGAACGACGCTCAAACAGACAGAGCAAGGGGCCTGTATCTTTCTCACGGCCCAAGGCTGCGGCGTTCATCCAGACCGGCCCCTGGTCTGCCGGCTCTATCCCTTGGGTCGCAGGGTAACGGCAGATGGCAAGGAAACGTTTCGCGAAGTCTTGCCTCACCCTCAAACGGAAGGGCAGTACGGAAGCAGTGGCACGGTCCAGGAGTTTTTGACCAAGCAGGGCGCCCAACCCTTTATCGAGGCGGTTGAGCGCTATGTCGCAGTGGTTGGCCGAATGGCCGATAAAATACGATCGCTTATGCGTCAAGACAACAACTTAGGTATTGATATTAAAGATATTGTTGAGCATTATCCTGATCCAGAATCCTCCGACGTCCCTTCATGGGTCGACTTGGATCAGGCAGTCGAGCGGTTTTGCACCAGGCATCAGATTGAGGTTCCGACGAACGTAGAGAGCAGGATGAGGCTGCATGTTCAGGCGATCGAGGAATGGTTAGGTCATTCATCATCTCACCAAGGAGGGGCACATGACGGAGAAGGATGAGCGGGGACGAGTGCATGGACTTGCAATTGCCGCGGCGCTGACGGTCCTGGGCGGGTCCGTCGGAGTCAATGTGCAGGAATTGATGGCGGCCGATCAGCTGCAGTCGGATCAGGTCAAGATCGCCCCTTCAGTGCAATCGAAGGATATCACTCAGCAGAAGATTGCCCCGACGCAGCAGAAGCTACCATCGGTACAGCAAAAAGCTCCGAGTGTGCCGGGGGTGAAGCCGATTGACCCGGTCCGGTAACGAGCACACGTGATTGTAAGGGCAGTGATCGATTACAGGAGGCCTTCATGCGTCGACTTCTGACCTGTTTTGGGTTGTTCATGTCTATAGCCCCTTCTATCGCATTGGCAGGGGCGAATCCGGTGGTGGACGCATTGGCGGCCGGGACTGTCGTGCAATTTACAGGCAACGAAGCCGTATCCCAGGCCTACGAGTTCGACGTTACGGTCGCCACTACCGATAAGAACCTCACATTGGCTTCGGCGCTTGGGCAACCCGTTAGCGTCCCTGTTGCTGCCGGACGAGCCATAGTCGGAATGATCGAACGCATCGAACAGGTCGATGGAGCCGGCGCGCAAGGTTTGTATCGGCTGCGAATCGTGTCGAGCCTGAATCGATTGAAGTATCGCAGCACGAGTCGGACCTTTTATGCCAAGAAAATCAGCGACATGGTCCTGCAGATCCTTAATGAGGCAGGCGTATCGAATGTAGAGCTTCGGCTTACCGGGTCTCTGGAGGCTGAGGCAATGACGATGCAGTATCAGGAAACGGATTTTGCTTTCCTGTCGCGTCTTCTGGAGGGCGCCGGCATCCATTATCACATCGAGCCGTCACCGACCGGAGACAAGGTGGTCTTGAGCGACGCCAATACCGGCTTCCCGCCCTCACCACTCGGAAAACTTGTCTTCGCCGTCAACACCTCGCCGGCTGTGAATACTTTCACGCGTGGTGCGTCCCTTCATGCGGGCCAGATTCAGGTCGCTGACTACAACTGGCAAACTCCCGATACCAATCTGACATCCACGACACAAGGGCCCGCCTTTCTCGATCTCATGGAGGGAGTCTTTCCCGGAGGCGTCGAGACGGCGACCGAGTCTCAGGCGGCTGGCAATGTCCGCTTGGCCGCACGCATCGCCGATGCTCAAGCCTGTACCGGGGAGTCCACCTATCCACAGCTCCAGGCCGGGCAACGGGTGTTCCTGGCTAATCATCCACGGGCGGACTTCAATCAAGAGTATGTGATCATTGCGGTCACTCATCAACGAACAGGTAAGGAATACCGTAATTCATTCCGTTGTCTTCCGGTCCAAGTGGCCTTTCGGCCGCTTCCCGTCACACCTGTGCCTGTCATCGCCGGTGTCGTGCCGGCGATCGTCCACGGTCCGCCCGGAGAGACCAAATTCGTAGACAAATACGGCAGAATCAAAGTGCGGTTTCCGTGGAGAGCATCCGCCGGACCTCCTGGTCTAGACGGCGACGCCGGATTCGTGCGCGTGGCTCAGATTGCGACCGGCAGCGGGTCTTCGGCCATGTGGCTGCCGGATGTAGGGGATGAAGTCTTGGTGGCCTTTGAACATGGCGATCCTCGGCGTCCGGTGGTCGTCGGGAGCATGTATAACGCCAAGGATATGCCGCCGGTGGCCTTGCCGGCCAACAAACATTTATCAATCCTGCGCCAACAAGGTGCGAATGGCATACGAACGGAGTTGGTGTATGACGGCACGCCGGGGGCCGAACGGTTGTTTGTGCAGTCTGGGCAGACGGCACTGACGCTTGCCAGCGGTGGCGGCACGCAAACTCCGACTGCATTGCTCACCTCAGCCGGAGACGTGACGCAAAAAGCCGGTCGTGTGGTGTCGTTGGACGCCGGGACTGATTTGGCGGTGAAATCGGCTCAAACGCTTGCGATCACCGTCCAGAAAGACGCCGTCATTACTGTCGCGGGAAATACCAACCTCACAACTGGTGTGGCCTTGAAGGCCACCGTTGGAGCCGATGCGCAGATCACCGTTGGCGGAAGCGCCAACCTGGATAGTGCCAAGGACCTCACGGTTCGGA
>Ga0207679_10000325_pt1 | contig 35612 bp, 46 predicted proteins | sample KBSC73metaG_FD_184320 | JGI IMG/M metagenome (GOLD analysis project Ga0207679, IMG submission 184320) | Corn rhizosphere microbial communities from Kellogg Biological Station, Michigan, USA - KBS C7-3 metaG (SPAdes) (version 2) | ecosystem: Host-associated > Plants > Roots > Rhizosphere > Soil ... | reverse complement strand
CATGGTCAAGTTCGATCGTCATGGGCAACCTCCTTCGATCCGTGTGCCGAATCAGGGGCGTGCCCCTTGCGGCGTGCTTTCGACGGTCAGCACCCGCCGCCCGTCTTCACTCAGGAAACAGTGGAATACCTGCTCGCCCGCCAACCCGCCGTAAGCGTTCCGAGGATTGAAGCGGACTGCAAACTTGCGGGCGGCCGTGGGCTTGTCGGCGTACCGGATCACTTCGGTGCCGAGCTTGGTCACGCCAAGGACACGGGCCCCTTCGGGGTCCGCCAACCCAAGCCGTGACAACCCCTCCGTTGCGCAGAGCGACTCGCCTTGCGGGCCGGCCGGTGCGTCCGGCGCTGCGGACGACGGGAGCTTCTTCGCCGCGGTATCCGCCGCGCAGGGGGTTTGGCTGTAGGTGTTGCCGCAGCGATAAACCGGCTCCGCATGGACGGACCACGAGAACAACGCGCCCACCAACACCAAGAGGAGCTTCATCGGAACTGCCAGCAAAAGTGACCGGGTCGGATCACTATAGTGCAGTGTTTCAACCCATGCGTCGCTGCTCGCTGAAGAGCCGAACCGCCAATGCGGCGAGCACGAACCCCATGACGTAGCGCTGGACCGACAACCACGTCGGGTTCTTCGAGAACCACAGCGCGATGCGTGCGGCAAAGAGCACCACCAGCAAGTTGACGCTCGACCCGATCAGGATCTGCAGGCTGCCGAATCCAAGGCTTTGCGCGAGCACGGAGCCATGCGCCGGCGACACGAACTGCGGCAGCACCGACAAGTAGAAGATGGCCAACTTGGGGTTCAGAACGCTGGTGAGCAGCCCCATCATGAACAGCTTGCGCGGCGATTCATTCGGCAGGCTGGCGGCCTGGAACGGTGAGCGTGCGCCGGGTTTCACGGACTGCCATGCCAACCATGCCAGATAGAGCGCACCCGCGATCTTGAGCACCTCGTAGCCCAGGGGCACGGCCATGAACAGCGCCGTGAGGCCCACCGCGGCACAGCACATGTGAAGGGTGTAGCTAAGCACCACGCCGAACCAGGAGGTCAACCCGGCCTGTTTGCCCTGGCACAGGGAGCGAGAGATCAGGTAGATCATGTTCGGCCCAGGCGTCAATGCCATCAAAAGAGCCGCACCGGTAAAGACGAGCAAAGACGTGGTCAAACTCATGTGATCTCCATTGGCCAGTTTGGCGCACCGCGAAAGCGTGACCTTTCGCGGGCGGTGATCACACTATACGGTTTTAGGCAGAACCGGCGTCGGCGTCAACCATGGGCAAGGCAAGCCGGCATCGCCGTACGTGCGGATCACTTCGGAGATGATCACCTGGTAGCCATCCAGCCACTGGTGCTGTGATGCCTTCGCCTCGATGTGGCGCGGATGCCGAACCAGCTGCTGCAAGGCCTCGAGCGAGGCCCAGTAGTAGACATTCGAGACCAACCCCGTCTGGTTGTTCTCCCAGGACTCTTCGCCCAGGTAGCCTGGAATCGATCTGGCGGCTGAGGCGATCTCCTCATCCAACCGATGGAACGCCTCGTCGAACTGCTTCTTGGCGAAGATGAATGTCGACGAATACAAGGGGGCCTGGGATGGCGTGTGCTGGGTCACGGGCGCTGCGCCCGCCGGGCAAGGTTCATGAAGGGGTGGTTTCATTCAATGCATTGTCATAGATCCGCAAGTCATGCGGGGAAAAGCAGCAGAAGATGACCTCTTGAATGGAAACCAGTTCCCCCAACGCGGAACGCACCGTGGCCACCGCCACCGCGGCGGCAAGCGCCACGGGATAACCGTAGACGCCGGTGCTGATGCTTGGAAAAGCGATGGAGGCCACACCGCTTGCATCGGCAAGTGCCAGGGCGCGCCGATAGCACGAGGCCAGCAGCTCGGGTTCGCCGTGCCGACCGTCGCGCCACACCGGTCCCACGGTATGAATGACATACCGGGCGGGCAACCGGTAAGCCTGCGTCAGCTTGGCCTCGCCCACCCGGCAGCCGCGGAGCAGGCGACATTCTTCGAGCAGTTCAGGTCCGGCAGCGCGGTGGATGGCACCATCCACGCCGCCACCGCCCAGCAGCGAGGAATTCGCCGCATTGACGATGGCGTCCACCGCCAGGGTCGTGATGTCCGACTGAAGGGCGCGCAGGGTCGCAGGCATGGTTGAACGGTTTGATGGATCGGGCATTCAACTGTACGGCACCGCAGCGCGCTGGGGTGGACCGCTCAGCGCCCGGTCACACCGATCGGCCGTCGAACGGTTTGACCGACAGCGTCGAGGGTTCCACCCCGTCGAGGCAGTGAACGTTGATCGCGGCCAAAGGGCCGTTGCCTTTCGGGGGGACGCCTTCCCCATACGGCTGGATGCCGCAGGTCGGGCAGAAGCGGTGCTGGATGACGTGCTTGTTGAACGTGTACGTGCTGGCGTTCTCCTCCGGCGTGAGCAGTTTCAGCTTCTCGCGCGGCACGAACCACAGCAGCCCGCCGCGCCGCTGGCACATGGAGCAATTGCAGGAAATCACCTGGCCGATCTCGCCCTCGACTTCGAATGCGATCCGCCCGCAATGACAGCTTCCCGTGTAACGCATGTGCTTGTTCCTTGTTTTGGAGAGTTGAATCAAGAATGATGCCCCGATCGCGATGGCCCTCAGGGGACGCACACCCCCTCACCCACGGGTGTGTCTTGCCATGATGGCCAGTGGAACGCCATTGTGCTGCGTTCGCTCCATGGTCTCCCACCCGAGGCGGGCGTACAACGATTCATTGCGTGGTGTGAACAGGTACAGGGTTTCGAAACCCAGGCGTGCCGCCTCCTGAAGGGCGTGCAGCGCCAACCCAGACCCAATGCCCTTGTTGCGATGCCCGGGAGGAACGACCACGGCCGACAGCCACGGCGTCAAGTGCTTGTGCGTGAGGGTGGAGGCCAGGATGCTGGCGGCCCCGACGGGAGCGCCCTCGTCCGACACCGCGACGAACACCAAGGGGAGCGACGCCGATGCAACAGATTGGCGAAGCCGTTGCACCCGCTCCTCGAGCTCGACCGATGGGGTCAGGTAGCCGAACTCCATCTGATGCCATGAGGCCACGAGCGGGATGTGGGCCGGGCAGTCGGCCAGGTTCATGATGCGCATCGTTTTCAATAGCGGTCAACGCCTGTGTTGGAGGAAGTAGCTTGCAATGCCGCAGCCGGAGCCTGCCCTCCGGATGCGCTCACCTTCTTCAAGCGCCCCCACTCCGTGCACAGCCCTTTCACCTGTGCGGACAGCGTCCGCAGGGGCACCTCGGGGTGGTGCTCATGGAGCTCACGCACGAGGGTGGTCGACCACCCGGCCGCAACGATGTGGTCCACTTCCTCGTACCGGAACATGCGGTACCGTTCGCGCACGCTCACCTGGTCGAGCAGCCGCTCGATGTCTTGCAACACGAACCCCAGCTGGCTTTCAGTTTCATGGGTGGCCACGTGGAACAGGTCGTCAATGGCAGCCGCCTCTCTCGGATGCGCCTGAAGATGCGCGTTCTCCAAGGCCTGTGGCACAGCCCGCTCGACCGCGCGGAGCAGCATGGCAGCCTCTCGAAGTTGCGCAAGAAGATCGGCAAGGGATGAGGGCTGATCCGGCACGCTGTGGCTTGTCAAGGTTCGACAGGGACGGTGGTGGAGGCCGGCCTGCCCGAGGCCCGCACCAGGCGCTTGCGGGTGAGCGACTGAACAAGGACGGCAACCCCCGTCGACAGGGCGAATGATGCCGCCACGCCCATGCGAGGGAGCGTCAGGCAAAGGCACAGGCAAAAGCTCGAAGAGGAATACAAGCCGGCAGACATCGCCCGCAGCAGCGAGGCAGCGAACGCGGCCCCTTGGTCCCGATGGCAGAAGACAGCCAGGATCGTCCCCATCACCGGAAAGACCGCCAGCAAGCCACTCCATTGAAAACCCAGCGTGCCGGAGACGAGCGTGACGCCGACGGTCAGCAACGCCCCGGCCACCATGCGCAGGACGACTTCCCGAGCGCCAGGGTTCCGCGCCGCGGGCAAAGGACGAACCGCCGGGAAAAGATGCCTGGCACACGAGAGGGTGGCCGCGGCGACGAGGCCGGCCACGAGCGGCGACAGGGGCATCAGCGAAAGCAGCGAGGCTGCCGCCGCCCAGGCCAGCAAACCTGCCAGCAGCGCGACCGGCCAGCCAGACCGTTGGGACGCATGCGCATAGGCCACGCTGAACGACAGCAGGGCCCCCACCGCCGCGAGCGCCGCCGCAGCGGCCCCGGAGGCGAACGATGTGCCGTGCGCCATCGCCAGGAAAAAGAGAATCGGCCCCGTGACCAGCGGCAGACCGGCGAGCCAGCCGGCCACATCGGGCCCCCAGCGCTTGCCCGCCAGCGAAAGCAGCATCAAGAAAGAAGGGACCAGACAAACCTTCAGAACAAGCACCGGAAACCACCTGAGAGAGCAGAGAAAAAGACGTGCGCATGCAATGCGCGGCGGGACGCGTCACGCACTCCCTGCCACCCCGGTGCCTTGATGATAGAGAACCTGCCAGTGTCCCTGTGTTCGAGTCCAGAGCGTGGAGCGGCGTGTGACCCGTGAGCCTTGGTGCAGCGTGTAGGTCATCAGGTAGACGTCCTCCGCGATCTTGGCGCAGTGGGGGTCCTGCACGGCCCAAACATCCGTGGTCGGGCGCTCATACCGCTTGTCCAATGTGTCGAGGACGAACTGGCGGCTGTACCGTCGACCGGAAGCTCCCACCTCCCAAAACATCGGAGCTGCAAGCTCCTCGAAATCGCTGCGGGAACATCCGAACTCGGGCCGATGAAAAATCGGCTCGCGTAGAAGCAACTGCGCAAGCACCGGTCTGTCCTCGGGAGCCGTCACGAGGACCGGCTCCATCTCGGCGTCGACCGTGCCCTCGCCCTGTCCGTCGATGACCTTCACGCTGAAAACTGGCATGGATTTCTCTCCATGGGGTCACAGGCAGCGCATTCCGTGGTCACACGGGCCGCAGTTGGTCCGCCAGCGACCGCGTTTTGTCGGTGATGACATCGCCCGTATGCCGTGTGGATTTGCGCTCGATCAGCATGATGTGGCACTCCTCCTCCGCGACGGGATTGTGTCGAACGCCTTTGGGAACCACGTGCATGTCGCCTTCGCCGAGCTCCACATTGCCACCTTCCAGTTCGATGCGCAGCCGACCCTTGAGTACCAGGAACAGCTCATCTTCGTCTTCGTGGCTGTGCCACGCCAGCGAACCCATGAGTTTTGCCACCTTGACATAGGTGTCATTCACTTCACCGATCACGCGGGGAGACCAGAACTCCACGAGCGTTGCCGCGATGTTCCTGGGGGTGGTGACGTCGGACATGGGTCATTCCTGCAGATGGCTGATCAGGCTTGCATTCGGACCCCACGGGTACAGGAGTCAACCGCGAGTGTAGCCATACAGCGCCTGAATCCGCCGGTGCCTGTGGCGAAACACCCACCTGTAGACGGGCATCAGCAGTGACGTGGCGAACGGCACTCGGCCTTCCACCGTCACGGCATCCTTCACGATGCAACCCGCCTCCGTGGCCGTGGTCGTGCGTTCATGCTGCCATTGCCTGTTCCACCAGGAATGAGACCGCTCCAGGAAGCCACACCCTCGGGGATCGATCGCTTCGAGCCGAAGCGAATGCACATCGACCGGCAACACGCCGAACAGCAGAACGACGCTGCGGAACAAGATATCTCCGGGCGTCCACTGATGCAGCGGGCACCGCACCCAATGCGCAGGCGAGGTCATGCGCACCAGCGGCCACAGCTCCGCGTTGACAGTGGACATGGACATCCTTGCCCAGAATGCTTCAGGCGTGATGCCAATTTCGGTGCAAACGACGAACGAGGGCATGTGCAGGCGAGCGTTGTGAGCCGGCGACCGGCGTTACAAGCCAAGCCCCCCTGGCCGTGGGACGGGAACCCGGGTTTCAATCCTCGGCGGCGTGACAGGCGACACAAAGCTTGTTGCCATCGGGGTCCCTGAAATAAGCCCCGTAGTAATGCTCGTGGTACTCGGGCCGTGGGCCCGGCGCACCTTCCGAGACGCCACCATGGGCGAGGGCCACCGCATGCGCCTCATCGACGACGGCCCGGCGCTCCGCGAGGAACGCCACCATCTGGCCATTGCCTGGTTCGTGCGCCTGCTGGTCGTACGGCCGAGCGATCACGAAGAGGGGACGAGGACCCGGACGAGACTGCCAGCCCGCCCAGGGACGAGCCGGCTCGCAAAAACGTGCTTCGTTCCCGAGCGCCCGCATCAACGGGTTGTAGAAAGCCAGCGCACGTTCGAAATCGCTGACACCGATGAAGACGTGTGAAAACAAGCCGCCTCCTCAATGGCCGTCAATTCGAAGGGCCCGTGAAAGCGGTCAGGTTCATGGTCATGAGAGCACCTTGCTTCGGTAGGTCCGCCACGCAAATCACGGTGCGGGCAGGACGGTGGTCGCCGAATTCCTCCGCGTACGCCCGATTCATCTCCTGAAAGTCTTCCACCCGCTTCAGAAAGACATGCACATGCATCACGTCATCGAGGGAGGCATCGACTTCAGCGAGCATCGATCGGAAGTTCTTCACGATCTGCCTGGCTTGGCTATAGGCATCGGGGCCTGCCATGTTCTTCGTCCCGGGATCGACGCCTGGCGTTCCGGAGATGGTGATGAACGGCCCGGCTTTCGAGAGATGGCTGTAAGGCCCGATGGGTTCGAACATTCCAGTGGGCGAGAAGGTTTCGACTGGCATTCGTCAATGAAGAAGAAGTGATTGAAGGCAGAGCGAGTTCGCCCCGGGCCGCGATGCATCCATCATGCCACCAAGGAGCGCAGCTCCCGTCGGGCCGACCGATCGGTCCTGCATCAGGCCCCGAGTTTCAGCGATGCGTCCTGCGAAGAAGCATCCGCCAGTTCGACGCGGTTGCGCCCGCCGGCCTTGGCTCGGTACATCGCCGCATCGGCCCGCGACAACAGGGTCTCGAGACTCAAGCCTTCTCCACGGGAATCAGCCACCCCTACGCTCGCGGTGATGTGCACTTTCACGCCTTCTGCGCAGGTCACGGGGGAGGCAGCGATGGCGGCGCGCAAGCGCTCGGCGAACTGCATGCCCAAGTCACTGTTGCAGTGACTCAGCAGCAGCACGAATTCCTCACCGCCATAACGCCCCACGAGATCACCCGTGCGCAACTCCCGCTGCACGACTTGCGCCACATGCATCAGTGCGCAATCACCGGCAGCGTGCCCCAGTCGATCGTTGAAGGCCTTGAAGTTGTCGATGTCGAACAGAATGGCCGCAACAACATGGCCATGCCGGCGAGCGAGTGCCAGCTCGCGTTCCGCGGCTGCAAAAAACGCGCGACGGTTCGGCAAGCCGGTCAGGAAATCGGAGTTCGACTGGGCACGCAGTTGTTCGATCAGGCCATCACGCTCTTGCTCCAGCCGTTCGCGCTGCTGCGTCTGCTCACGCAAGGTGTGCACGGCGCCGATCACTGCCGCGATTTCGTCGTTGGCCACGGGCCGGGGCAGCTTGGTCTGCAAATCATTGCGTGCCAAGGCCTTCAGCGCCTGGGTGGTCTCGGCCAACGGCCGCAATACGCGGTGGTGCACCACGGCCATGGTGGCCGCGAGCACGATCACCACCAAGAGCGATACCGCCGCGACGAGCAGCAGCAGACGCCGCGAGCGTTCGAGTTCACCCTTGGCGCGTTCGGCAGCCCGGTCCATCAGCACGTCACGCAGATTGAACATCACGTTCATCTCGGGCACATAGAGACTCGCGAAGGCAGCCGGATCGAGATCGTAGGCGCCATGGGTCTCTCCGGCCGCAATCACCCGGTCCACCAACTGCCCTGCGATGCCGAAGTAGTGCTCCTGGACCACATCCCAGGCCTGCGTCACGCCAGCGGACTGCCCCGGCCCCTGAATGCGCACACCGAGAAGAAACCTCAGTTCATCGATTCGCCCCCGGGTGCGCTCGATGGCAAGCCGCTCTTCGGGCGTGAAGGGCTTTCGCCGCGCGAGCGCTGCGGTGAAATGCGAGCCGAGCAGACCGGAATACTCACGCAATTCCGAAACGAGGCGTGCGCTCTGCACGTCATCGCTGAGGGCCGGGAAAGCCTGTTGCGCCTCGTTCGCCAGCATGCTGACCACCGGTGCCAGAATGGGCACCAGGGCCACCATTTCGTGCACCACCGCACGGATCGATTCCGGCGAGCGCTGCTCCTTCGGCACGGCGATCGTGCGGTCTACCGCACCTCTCGCCTTCGTCAATGCGGCGCGGGCCACCTCCAACCGTTGGATGGCATCACGGCGCAAGGCCTCGGACGCCACGGCCGGCAGCGCCTGCCCCAGGGCGAGCCAGGCTGTGTCCGTCCTTGCACGCGCCTCCTGCAACGCCTGCACTCGCTCGGACCGCGGCGGCAGTGCCTCACCGAGCATGCCATTGGTCGGGCCGCGTTCACGGGACACCATTTCGGCGGCCACCAGGGCCAAGCGAAGCTGCTTCACAGACTGCAGGCTCACGCCAGCGCGCTCATCGCTCTGCCACGCCGTCACGGACAAGCGCCCGACCAACGCCGCCGTGGTGAGCGCGAGCAGCGCTGCCAGCAAGGGGAGGAGTCGGCTCAAAAGCATGGGCGATGTGTCCGTGAACGCTGACGCAGCACAACCCTGCCGGTCACGACCGACAGCGCGTCAGCACCTGTATCGGCAATATCCGACAGGACTTGAGGGTCAACGCCCCCGAGGCCCCGCTCCCCCGGGGCGACCGGGTCAAGCCACCTTCACTCCTGACGAACCGCCCAGGTTTCAGGCAGGTCCACCCAGTCTTCCATCTTTCCGTGCGTGATCGAGTGCGTCGGCTCGGGAAGCCCCGCATCTGCAAAACACCCTCCGGCAATGCCGATCAACCGAGGAAGCGACGAGATGTACCAAAACAGCGTGGTTCCGCACCGCTCACAGAAATGGCGCTCCTGATCATGGCCCTTGGTTGCATGATGAAAGGCGTAAACCTTGGTCGTGCCTGCCCTGGCTGTGACACTTTCCTTCGGAAAGTACGCCGAGATGCCAAAGGCACTCCCGGTGCGGCGCTTGCAGTTGGTGCAATGGCAGACGGCGTGGATTTCAGGGTCGCCGTCCACGGTGATTGAGATCTGGCCGCAGGCGCAGGTGGCGGTTCGGGGCATGCAGGATGATGAACGTAGATTCGTCTGAAAAATGCGCGGCGGAACTTCAGCGGACAGCCGCCGGACGCGCTTGCGAGCACCACCTGCGAACAAGTCCGACTGGTGTTCTTCCAGCAGAAGCCGTTCTATTCAGCTTCGTGACAGACGGCCTCGATGTTGTGCCCGTCCGGGTCGAGGACGAAGGCCCCGTAGTAGTTCGGATGGTAGTGAGCGCGAATGCCGGGCGCGCCATTGTCGGTGCCTCCGGCTGCCATGGCCGCCTTGTAGAACGCATCGACCATTTCTCGAGACGAGACACGGAAGGCAATGTGCAGCGCAGGCCGATTGGGGGTGCCCCTGCTGATCCAGAAATCAGGCTTGGGCGGCTCGCCGAAGCCTGCGACATCTGTGTGACCCGTAACGGATGCTGGAAACTCCATGATCAATGAATAGCCGATGGCGCCCAGTGCGTCGCGGTAGAACGCTTTGCTTTTGTCGAAGTCGCTGACGACAACTCCGGTGTGGTCAATCATGATTGCTCCCTTGTTTTCGAGGTCGCACATGGTAATTGTCGAACGCATCCTGTTCCACCAGCACGAAACCGTGTCTGGCATAGAAGCGATTCGACTCGCTCTCACGCAAGGCGCCAACGCGCACCTGACATCCCAACGCATCGGCTTGAGCAAAAACGCGAGCGAGCACGGCCGCACCGATCCCGTTGCGTTGATGGGAGGGACGAACGTACAAGTGATCGAGGGTCAAGCCTTGCTCATGCGGCCGGACGACGTAAAAGCCCACCCGCTCGCCGTCCATCACCACATGCCAAGTATGTTCAGGCGAAAAACCGGTGAGAAAGCGCTCTCGCGCGCGGACCGGATCGAACCGTCCGATCCGCTCCAGACTTTCACGCATGGCCTCCACGCGAAGCGTGGCCAATGCCTCTGCATCGGCAGGTGATGCGGCGGTGAACAAGATGGATCGCACTTCGTGCATGAGGTCGCCCGGTGTTGTCATGGGTGGTGGACCGGCCAAGCAGAACGCTCTATATCGCCCACGAACTGCCTGATGGCCACCGCCGCTTCAGCGGGTGCCGCCTGCAGCAAGAAATGTGGCGCGTCGATGGCGACGACGCGCGTGCTCGGCTTGAGTTGCGAAATCAATTTCGATGCTGCAGCGGGGACCGCCCTATCGTGAATCGCGCGCAGGTACATCGTCGGAACGACGGTCGCGCAGAGTTGCTTGGACACATCGACCGAAAGTACAGATCGCAGCCTTGCCCGGAATGCACCGGGAGAAACTTTTGTCACAGCTTGAGCAAACGCAGAACGCAACGCTGCAGTGGAAAAGGACCCCAACAGGAGCCTCGCCATGACTCCGACAGGTATAGCTGAAACAGGCACAGCCCCAATCAGGGGGCGCAGCGCAGCGAACAGCGGTAACGGGTTGCGTGCGAACGTGCAGCACAAGACGAGACCTTTGAGGTGCAAGGGCCGTGATGCCGCCAACGAAATCGCGATGGGCCCGGAGAACGACTCGCCCAACAGGACGAAGGGACCGTCCACTGGAAGGGCCGCATGCGCAATGGACTCCAACTCCGCATAGCCCATGCCCCCCGTCGGCGGATAGCGAACGATTTTCACGTCGAAGTCGCTCCCCAACTCTGAGACGAAAGGTGCGAACAACTCGCCGGTGCCGTCCATGCCGGGAAGAAGTACTAACGTGATCATTGCATGATGTCCATTCGCCTGGGCGCTGGCCAGCGTCCCTTCGGCGCAGCTCATTCGGCCTCCGAACTCCCGCAGCTCAGTTGCTTCATTCCCGATCGGTCCAGTCTGTAGCTGAGCCTTTCGAGCACAGGCCGGGCGCCGAGCCCTTCGTAAAAGGAGATGCCCCTCGCGTTGGCTGCATTGACAGGCCAGTCGATGCGCGAGCAGCCGTTTTCCAAAGCAAATCGAGCCACCCACGTCATGAGCGCCTCGCCGACGCCCTGGCTTCTGGCGGACCTGCGCACAAACAGCTCCTTCAGCTGGCAGTGCTTGCGCTTGTCGACCGCAGGTTCCACAAGCGAATAGACCACCGTGATGGCGGCCAACCCCATCACGACACCGTCAGCCCCCGAGGCCACGACCAAACGATGCGGCGACTCTGCACTCAAGAGATTCTCGATGAGATGCTCTTGCACGACGTCTCGGGACACCACCGAATTGTCGTTGTAGTAAGCGTGCAGTTCGCAGAGCAGGTCTATCAGTGATTCATGCTGCGCCTGAGAGACGAGGCCCACGTGCATACCGTTCCCCTGAATATGAAAGCCCCCTTGCCGCGGCCACCGAAGAAGCGCGGGCTAGGCATTGCCGCCGAAATGTCGAGGTGGTGGAAATCCTTCGGCCTGCGCCAGGAAGCACTTGCCGGACCCATCGATGATGAGAATGCCTCCACCACCACGTTGCACGACCCGCATTGCCTCACCCCACGTTGCGACCTTCCGTTCTCCCGTCAGAGTAAACAGAAGACAGGCATCGGCTTCAACGTACTTGCATTGGCCACTTTGGAAGCGACTTTGAAACACGTTTTCAATGTCATGGCACACGCGAGCCATGACCCTGCCTGGCTTGTTCAATGCTTCATGAACAAACCGCGCCCGATACGCTGGCTGCACGAACAACTCAGCGGCGGTGGTGACAAGCTCTTTTGTGTTCGTCATGCGCCTGCACATCGTAGTAGACGCCATCGACAAGGTGCGCGCGACGGCAGACCTCCTCGAACCCTCACTTTTCATCCCAAATGGCAGCGCGACTCGAAACTCGGCAATGCAGACAGCGGCTTTCCATATAGGTGGAGGTGGTAGGTCGATTGACATCCTCCGACGCGTGTCGAATGTAGCTCGGAAGCATGCATGCAAAACACTTCGCCGGCACCGACAGAGACCTCAGACGTCTTGCGAATGCAGGTGCTTTTTCCCGGCACCCGCTCATACAGCGTATGGACTTCGCTTCCTCGAATGCCCACGATCACCGCCCATGTCTGATGTTCGTGCGGCATGCTGGTGACGCCTGCGCCATCGGAGACAAGATACAGCGACGGCCCACCAGATTCGCTGACTGCGACCGGGTACAGGACGTCCTGGCCCGCGCAAGCTTTCGGACAACTCGACTCGTCTGCACGACACACCGCCCACAGTTCTCGCAATGCGTGGGCGACAGCCATGAGTTCCGCCGAGGTCGGCTCATGGGGAGTTCCAGCCTGTAGCGACAGGCGGTTCACGAAATCCTTGAAATGGGGATGCATGATGCTTCTCCTGCTTGGGCCAGAGTTGACCAAGGATTCGATCTGACCAGATGGCATCTCCAAATGCCTACGACGCCAGGATGGCCCAGCGCTCATGGTCTCGCCAGCGGCCGCCAATCTTCAGGTACCGCGGTGAATAACCTTCTTTTGTGAACCCGCAGGCTCTCACCAATGCGATCGACCGTGTGTTGTCCGGCTGAATGTTGGCTTCCAGCCGGTGAAGCTTCGCACCGCGAAACACCTGGCGCACCACCGCTTGCAGCCCCTCGCGCATCAAACCTTGCGCTTCATGACCGACAAATGCGTAGTAGCCCAGATACCCACTTCGGAAGAGTCCGAGAACGATGTTTGTGACGTTGACCACACCAACGATCCGACCATCGTCTCGCCGGCACACCAGATGTGCCAGGTTTCCAGACTGAGCCATGCGCTCCAGGTACGCCCGAAACTGCGAAGGCGATGAAGGCGCGACCGTCCAAGGCTGATGCAGTTGCTGACTGTCGCGCGCTGCGCGAACGAATTCAGGCAGATCGTCGAGCGAAGGCGGGCGGATGTAAATGCGCGACTTCATGTGCAGCCTGAGGTCTGCTCCACGGAGGTGTCAAGAGGCATACGCTTCGGCTCTGAGACCGAACATTTCCAGAGACGACAACTTCGCACCTTTCAGCTCGGCACCCGCATTGAGTGCATTGTTGACGGCTGCAACGACCGAACTTCCCTCCGCAATGCTGCGAAAGAGATCTCGCGGACCATTGTGGTAGACGAACGTCCCCAGCTCCAATGCCAGCGCGAAGATCGGTTCGGCAGCAAACGGGATTTCGACCCAGCACCCCTCCTGGTCACGCGCCTTGAATGTTGTCGGAAGGATCAGCTGTTCGATGTGATTCACGAGCACGAATCCAAATGCCTCGGGAAGCCAATCGATGGCGCGCCGGGCAAGGGATTCATCCTGCAAGAGTTCCAAGACCGCGGACTCGCATTCGACATCGGGGAGCGTGGCCATCAAGCGGGCCACTTGCTCCATTTGCTCCTTGGATACGGGACACATCGCTTGCTTGGGTCAGTCGCACGCCTCGTCTCGAAGCAATTGCTCAAGACGCCTCGGGTAGTTGTTCAGGAAGTCCTTCGTGACGGCGAAGTGCTCCGTGCCTTCAAATGCAACCTCGCTCAAGCCCGAGCCATCGAACAGAATGATCGACGGTTGACCAAGCCCGATGTGCAGTGGGGGCCGCACTTCCTGAACGCTGCGCGGCCGGCGCCGTGATGGGCAGCGTTCAGCTTCGGTAGTCCGCGTTGATCTTGACGTACTCGTAGCTCAGGTCACAGGTCCACACCGTGGAGCTGGCCTGGCCGCGCTTGAGGTCCACCCGCACAGTGATCTCCGACTGTTTCATCACGCGTGCACCGTCTTCCTCGCGGTAGGCGGGGTTGCGGCCGCCGTTGACGGCGACCGACACATCGTCGAGGAAAAGATCGATCCGGGTCTGGTCGAGGTCGGTGATGCCCGCGTAACCCACGGCCGCGAGAATCCGGCCGAGGTTCGGATCGCTGGCAAAGAAGGCCGTCTTGACGAGTGGCGAATGGGCGATGGCATAGGCCACCTGACGGCATTCGGCATCGGTGCGGCCACCATCGACCTGCACGGCGATGAACTTGGTGGCGCCTTCGCCATCGCGAACGATGGCTTGGGCCAGGCGTTCTGCCACTTCGATGACGGCAGCTTTCAGCACGGCGCCATCGCCGCTGTCGAACGACGTGATCGGGGCGTTGCCGGCCTGGCCGGTGGCCATGAGCATGAAGGCGTCGTTGGTGGATGTGTCGCCGTCGATCGTGATGCGATTGAAGGAGCGGTCGGCCGCTTCGATGACGAGCGATTGCGCCAGGCCGGGAGCGATGGCCGCGTCGGTGGCAACGAATCCGAGCATCGTGGCCATGTTCGGGCGAATCATGCCCGCCCCCTTGCTGATGCCGGTGATGGTGACCGTGCGCCCGCCGATCGTGATTTGCTTCGATGCGGCCTTGGGCACGGTGTCGGTCGTCATGATGGCCTCGGCGGCCACGGCCCAGTTGTCTTCCTTCAGGTCGTCGAGCGCCGCAGGCAGGCCGGCGGCGATGCGGTCGGTGGGCAGCGGCTCCATGATCACGCCAGTGGAGAACGGAAGGACCTGCTCGGGGGCCACGTCGAGCAGGCGGGCCACCGAGACGCAGGTGGAGAAGGCTCGCACGAGGCCGTCTTCGCCGGTACCGGCGTTGGCGTTGCCGGTGTTGATGACCAGGGCCCGCGTGCCCACGCCGGCGGCAAGGTGCTTGCGGCACAGTTGCACCGGCGCGGCGCAGAACCGGTTGGTCGTGAAGACGCCGGCCACCTGTGCGCCTTCGGGTACGGTGATGACGGTCAGGTCACGTCGGTTCGCCTTGCGCACCCCGGCCATGGCGATGCCGAGCTGGATGCCGGGCACGGGGAACAGGTCGCTGGGGTTCGGGGCTTGCAGGTTGACGGGCATCTCGGGCTCGCGTGAGAAGGAGTTTGGGAAAGAAATGGCGGGGCGACCCGGATGTGTCGCACTGGTCAGCGTAACGTGAACCCGGCGCGAACGCAAAGGGCGTACCCATGAAAAACGGAGCCCGAAGGCTCCGTGTTTTGAATGGCAGCACCGATCAGGTGAGTTTGCCGTGGCATTGCTTGTACTTCTTGCCGCTGCCGCATGGGCAGGGGTCGTTGCGGCCCACCTTCGGGAACCCGCCATGGGGCAAGGAGCTCTGGTCGATGTCCTGAGCGATGCTGCCGTCCTCGTTCGGATGCGTGTAGGTGATGTTGCTGATGGCGTCGGCGCGGTCCTCGATGGCCTCGGCAGCCTCGGCCACCTCTTCGCGGCTCTGGATGCGGACCGTCATCAAGATGCGGGTGACGTCCATCTTCACCACGTCGAGGAGCTGGCTGAACAACTCGAAGGCCTCGCGCTTGTACTCCTGCTTGGGGTTTTTCTGGGCGTAGCCGCGCAGGTGAATGCCCTGGCGCAGGTAGTCGAGCGCGGCGAGGTGCTCGCGCCAGTGCTGGTCGATCGACTGCAGGAAGATCATGCGCTCGAACGGCAGGAACTGTTCGGCGCCGACACGCTGCAGCTTGTCGTTGAACACGTCGTGGCCGGCCTTGATCACCTGTTCGACGATGTCCTCATCGGTGATGGCGCTGCTCTTCTCAACCGTGGCCTTCAGTGGGACATCCAGCTGCCATTCGTCGCGCAACACTTTTTCGAGACCGCCGAGGTCCCATTGCTCTTCGAGGCTTTCCGCCGGCACATAGGTGCGCACCACATCGGTCAGCGTGCTTGCGCGCAAGTTGGTGATCTGCTCGTCGAGCGAGGCCGCTTCGAGGATCTCGTTGCGCTGCTGGTAGATCACCTTGCGCTGGTCGTTCGAGACGTCGTCGTATTCGAGCAGTTGCTTGCGCACGTCGAAGTTGCGAGCCTCGACCTTGCGCTGCGCACCTTCGATGCTGCGCGAGACGATGCCAGCCTCGATGGCCTCGCCTTCGGGCATCTTCAGGCGATCCATGATGGCGCGCACGCGGTCGCCCGCGAAGATGCGCATCAGCGGGTCTTCGAGCGAGAGGTAAAAGCGCGAAGAGCCCGGGTCGCCCTGGCGGCCCGACCGGCCGCGCAGCTGGTTGTCGATGCGGCGGGATTCATGGCGCTCGGTGGCGATGATGCGCAGGCCGCCCACGGCCTTGACCTTCTCGTGAAGGCCTTGCCACTCGTCGTGCAACTGCTTGGCGCGCGCAGCCTTTTCCGCCTCGGGCAACGAGGGATCGGCTTCGATCAATTGCACCTGGCGTTCGACGTTGCCGCCGAGAACGATGTCGGTACCCCGGCCGGCCATGTTGGTGGCGATCGTGATCACCCCGGGGCGCCCGGCCTGCGCGACGATCTCCGCCTCCTTCGCATGCTGCTTGGCGTTGAGCACCTGGTGCGGCAGGCCGGCCTTCTTCAGCAGGCCCGAGATCAGTTCGGAGTTCTCGATGGACGTGGTGCCCACGAGCACCGGCTGGCCACGCTCGTGGCAGTCGCGGATGTCCTGGATGACGGCGTTGAACTTTTCCTTGTCGGTCTTGTAGACGAGGTCGAGTTCGTCCTTGCGGGCCGTGGGCTTGTTCGGCGGCACGATCACGGTTTCCAGGTTGTAGATTTCCTGGAATTCGTAGGCCTCGGTGTCGGCCGTGCCGGTCATGCCGCCCAGCTTGCCGTACATGCGGAAGTAGTTCTGGAACGTGATGGAAGCGAGCGTCTGGTTTTCGCTCTGGATCTTCACGCCTTCCTTGGCTTCCACGGCCTGGTGGAGACCGTCGGACCAGCGGCGGCCCGTCATCAGCCGGCCGGTGAACTCGTCGACGATGATGACCTCGCCCTCCTGCACCACGTAGTGCTGATCGCGGTTGTACAGGTGATGCGCGCGCAATGCCGCGTACACATGGTGCATCAGCGAGATGTTCGCCGCGTCATACAGGCTGGCGCCCTCGGCCAGCAGGCCGGCCTCGCTGAGGATGCGCTCGGCATGCTCATGGCCGTCCTCGGTCAGGTAGACCTGGTGCGATTTTTCATCGACAGTGAAATCGCCCGGCTCGATCACCCCTTCACCTGTGCGCAGGTCGAGCTCGCCGATCTGCTTCTTCAGCTTCGGCACCACGGCGTTGATGCGGACGTACAACTCCGTGTGGTCCTCGGCCTGGCCGCTGATGATCAGCGGCGTGCGGGCCTCGTCGATCAGGATGGAGTCCACCTCGTCGACGATGGCGTAGGTGAGGCCACGCTGCACGCGGTCGGCGGTCTCGTAGACCATGTTGTCGCGCAGGTAGTCGAAGCCGAATTCGTTGTTGGTGCCGTAGGTGACGTCGGCGTTGTAGGCGGCCTGCTTCTGCTCGCGCGGCATGTGCGGCAGGTTCACGCCCACCGACAGGCCCAGGAAGTTGTACAGCTTGCCCATCCATTCCGCATCGCGCCGGGCCAGGTAATCGTTGACCGTGACGACGTGAACACCCTGCCCCGTCAGCGCGTTGAGGTACACGGGCAGCGTGGCCATCAGCGTCTTGCCTTCGCCGGTGCGCATCTCGGCGATCTTGCCGCCGGTCAGCGCCATGCCGCCGATCAGCTGCACGTCGAAGTGGCGCATCTTGAGAACGCGCTTGCCGGCTTCGCGCACGGCGGCGAAAGCCTCCGGCAGCAGCTGGTCCAGCGTTTCGCCCTTGGCCAGGCGCTGTTTGAATTCGGTGGTCTTGGCTTGCAGCGCAGCGTCGTCCAGAGCTTCGAACTGCGGCTCCAGCGCGTTGATTCTCTGCACCACCTGCCGGTACTGCTTGAGCAGCCGGTCGTTGCGGCTACCGAAAATCTGGGTGAGAAGCTTGGGCAACATGCAGCGTTGGGGAAGTTTAGGGAGCGAACATGCAAAAGGGCCGGGCAATGCCCGACCCACACACGCGAAAAAGCACGAGACGCCAACCAGATGGGTGCGCCATTGCCAATTGCAAGGCGCGCGTCACACAGGCCGGCGGAAAAGCCGCGGATTTTACACCGGGGTTCTATCGCCGCCGGATGGTCAATGGCCCTGCGCGGGCGTGGCTTGCGCCTGCTGCACCGGCACGGCGGCCTTGCCGGCCAGGAACTTGGCCGGGTCTTGATGCACCCCTTCCACCAGCACCTCGAAATGGAGGTGCGGGCCGGTGGAGCGGCCGGTGCTGCCCACTTCGGCGACCGCCTGGCCGCGTTTGACCAGGTCGCCCGCCTTCACGAGGATGCGTGACGTGTGTGCGTAGCGGGTCACCAGGCCATTGCCGTGGTCCACCTCGAGCAGGTTGCCGTACGCCGGGTGGTAGTCGGTGGAACGCACGACGCCACCCGCTGCAGCCATGATCGGCGTGCCGGAATCCGCCGGGAAATCCAGGCCCGTGTGCAGCGCGGCGCGGCCCGTGAACGGATCGCTGCGAAAGCCGAAGCCTGAGCCGATGGGGCCGTTGAGCGGGCGCGAGTTGGGCACCATGAGCGATGCCAGGCGACGCTCGAACAGGCGCGATTCCACGAGCGTGAAGAGGTCGGTGCTGTGGTCGGCGGCAGCATCGAGCGTCGACACGAGGTCATTGAGTTGCTCCATCGACTGCGACTTGGCCGGCACGAACGGCCCGCCTTGCCCACCGCCCTTCACGGGCGCCGGTTCGACCATCTGGCGCAGTTCCTCGGGCTTGACGCCGGCGAGGTTCGATACCCGTTCGCCCATGGCCTCCAGGCGCACGAGCTTGGCCTGCATTTCCCCCACCTTCTGCGCCATGGCGTCGAGGTTCTCTCGCATGAACCGGTCGCGCTGGGCGAATTCATCGCGCACCACCAGGCGCACCACCTGGCTGACCACAGGCCAGCCCTCACGTGCTGCCTTCAGAAACACGGCGTGATAGATGGTGCCTGAGAGCGCCATCAGCACCATCACGAGCACGACAAGCGCCGCGGCAAGCTGCAGCCGATTGAAGCTGAGCACGCGCGTTTTCGCAAGCGTCCCGTGGGTGATCAAGATCTGCATCGTCGTTAAACTCCTGGCAGTGAAACCTCGTCGCCCCATGACCCCCGACCCTCTTCGCATCGAAGAGGCGATCAGCCGCAGCACGCCGTTGGCGCGGCTGCAGCACCTGCTGAAAGAATCACAGGCTCGCCTGGCGGTGGTGCGGTCCGTGGTGCCGTCGGCTCTCGGCGCCCACTTGAAGCCCGGCCCCTTGGATGAGGACGGCTGGACGCTGCTCGTGGCCAATGCCGCGGTGGCCTCGAAGCTGCGCCAGTTGCTGCCCCGCATCCAGGATGCGCTACGGGCCCGCGGGATGCAGGTTACTGCAATCAGAATCCGGGTTCAATGAGGCCCCCCAGTCGCTTCGCTCCTGCCCCCGAGGGGCGACCCCGGGTCGGCCGGCAGAGCCGGTCCTCGCGGGTGGCTTGAGGAACGCTTCGCTTCGCTTGCTTGGTGCGATGCGTGATGCCTGGCCTTTGGCTGACACTCGCCTTGGCGAATCTTCAGTGTTGGCGGGGCTTTTTTGGCGGGGTGGTCGCGTTCTTCGCTTCGGATGAACTGACCGTCTTGCTTGGATGGTGCCCCCGGCAGGGATCGAACCCGCGACCTTCGGTTTACAAAACCGCTGCTCTACCAACTGAGCTACAAGGGCTGAAACTGTGATTGTAGCGAAGCAACTGTCACTATTTGATTCGCTTGAGCGATGGGCGGCCACCACTCGGTGTCGGAGGCTCCGGTGTACTGGATGCCTCACCCGATTCGCCGTCAGGTGCTTCTGCACCTTGGGGCGACTGTCGGTCGGTGCTCGCCAGACGAAGCCCACCACCTGTTGACGCAGGTGACGGACGGTCGGCTGCGGACGGCGTGGCCGCTTCAGCGGGTTCGCCGTCCGAGGGCGTATGCACCTCGGTGGGGGCCGGGAATGCCATGCCTTGCCCGTTCTCACGGGCGTAGATGGCAATCACATGATCCACCGGCACGATGATATCGCGAGAGGCGCCACCGAAGCGCGCCTTGAACTCGATGTATTCGTTGCCGAGCTTCATGCCGGTGGTGGCCTCGAAGCTCACGTTCAGCACGATTTCGCTGTTCTTCACGTACTCCATCGGCACCTTGACGCTGGCATCGACGAACACTGCGATGTACGGCGTGAAGCCGTTGTCGGTGCACCAGTCGTGCAGGGCACGGATCAGGTACGGACGGGTCGACGTGCCGTTGTTGCCGGATGCGGTTGGAATCATGAAGGAAAGCTCTCGTGCTGTACCGTTGTCACCGTTGGCGGACTTACTTGCGCATGACCTTCTCGGAAGGCGTCAATGCTTCGATGTACGCCGGGCGCGAAAAGATCCGTTCGGCATACTTCAGCAGCGGCACCGCGTTCTTCGACATGTCGATGCCGTAGTAGTCCAGGCGCCACAGCAGCGGTGCGATGGCGACGTCGAGCATCGAGAAATCGTCGCCCAGCATGAACTTGTTCTTCAGGAAGATGGGCGCGAGCTGGGTCAGGCGGTCGCGGATCTGGGCACGCGCCTTCTCCAACTGCTTGTCGTTGGGCTTGACGTTGCGCGATTCCAGCACGTTGACGTGGGCGAACAGCTCCTTCTCGAAGTTGAGGAGGAACAGGCGCACACGGGCGCGTGCCACCGGATCACCCGGCATCAGCTGGGGATGTGGGAAGCGCTCGTCGATGTATTCGTTGATGATGTGCGACTCGTACAGGATCAGGTCACGCTCGACCAGGATCGGCACTTCGTTGTACGGGTTCATCAGCGCGATGTCTTCGGGCTTCGCGAACAGATCGACGTCGCGGATTTCGAAGTCCATGCCCTTTTCAAACAGGACGAATCGGCAACGATGCGAGTAAGGGCAGGTCGTTCCGGAGTAAAGCACCATCATGGTGGCGGCTCCTTTTTTGGGCTCGAGAGGATAGCTTAAAAGTGCCAACGGAATGGACGACCCGTGGGGGCACGTCCACAACATCGATGCACGGGAATCATGTCGGCTCGGATCGCCCGAAGGGCGACCCGTCCGCACGGGCGGATTGGATTACTTCACGTCTTTCCAGTACGCGGCGTTGAGGCGCCACGCGATGACGGTGAACACGGCCAGGAAGATCAGCACCCACACGCCAAGACGCACTCGGTGGTTCTGGGCGGGCTCCCCCATCCATTGCATGTAGCCAACGAGATCGGCCACGGCATCGTCGTACTGCACCTGCGTCAGCTGGCCGGGAGTGATCTGTTCGAAGCCGGCGAATCGGTGGATGGTCTTGCCTTCGTGGTGCGGGTCTTTTTCCTCGACGTACTTGGCCTTGCGCTGGCCTTGCAACTCCCACAACACATGGGGCATGCCGACACTCGGGAAGGCGAGGTTGTTCCAGCCGGTGGCCTTGGTGTCGTCGCGGTAGTACGAGCGCAGATAGGTGTAGAGGTAGTCGGCGCCGGAGCCCTTGCTGATGTCGGCGCGGGAACGGGCAATCACGGACAGGTCAGGCGGGGTGCCGCCGAACCATTCCTTGGCCTGCTTGGGATCGAGCGCCACCTTCATGGTCTCGCCGACCTTCTCGGTGGTGAACATCAGGTTCTGCTTGATCTGCTCCTCGGTGAGGTTCAGGTCACGCAGGCGGTTGTAGCGCATGAAAGATGCCGAGTGGCAGTTCAGGCAGTAGTTGACGAAGAGTTTGGCGCCGTTCTGCAGCGACGCCACATCGGTCATCTTGGCGGTGGGGAACTTGTCCCAGGCCACGCCGCCTTCGGATGCCGAGGCCTGCGACGCCAGGCACAGCGACGCCAGGAGGACGAGGATCAGTTTCTTCATGGTGTGGGTTTCCGTCAGGCGTCGGCTCAATGGGCGTGGTAGACCACGCGATCGGGGACGGGCTTGCACTGACCGATGCGGCTCCACCACGGCATCAGGAGGAAGAAGCCGAAATAGAACAGCGTGCCGACCTGAGACACCCGCTCGCCCATCGGCGACGGCGGCTGCGTGCCGAGGAAGCCGAGCACCATGAACACGAGCACGAAGATGGCGTACATCACCTTATGCCAGCCCGGACGGTAGCGGATGGACTTGGCTTCGGCGTAGTCGAGCCAGGGCAGGAAGAACATGATGATGACGGCACCGCCCATCACGACGACGCCCCAGAACTTCGGCTCGAACGTCAGCAGCAGCGCCGAGGCGATGAGTGCGGCGACGGCAATCGCGGCCTTCACGATGCCGGGGAAGCGGCCCTTGATGATCGCAAGGACAGCGCCAAGACCGATCAGGCCCACGAACACGTACACGAGTTCGGTGGTGGTGGCGCGCAGCATCGAGTAGTACGGCGTGAAGTACCAGACCGGAGCGATGTGCGCCGGCGTCTTGAGCGGGTCGGCCGGAATGAAGTTGTTGTACTCGAGGAAGTAGCCCCCGAACTCCGGCGCGAAGAACAAGATGGCCGAGAAGGCGATCAGGAACACGCTCGTGCCGAAGATGTCGTGCACGGTGTAGTAGGGGTGGAACGGAATGCCGTCGAGCGGGCGGCCCAGGGCGTCTTTCTTCGCCTTGATTTCCACGCCGTCCGGGTTGTTGGACCCCACTTCATGCAGCGCGATGATGTGCGCGACCACCAGGCCGAGCAGCACCAGCGGCACGGCGATCACGTGGAAGCTGAAGAAGCGGTTGAGCGTGGCATCGGAGACGACGTAGTCGCCGCGGATCAGCAGGGCGAGGTCGGGGCCGATGAACGGCACGGACGAGAACAGGTTCACGATCACCTGCGCGCCCCAGTACGACATCTGGCCCCATGGGAGCAGGTAGCCCATGAAGGCCTCGGCCATCAGGCACAGGAAGATGGCGCAGCCGAAGATCCAGACCAGCTCGCGAGGCTTGCGGTAGCTGCCGTAGATCATCCCGCGGAACATGTGCAGGTACACGACGATGAAGAACGCCGAGGCACCCGTGGAATGCATGTAGCGGATCAGCCAGCCCCACGGCACATCGCGCATGATGTATTCGACCGAGGCGAACGCCAGGTTCGCATCGGGCTTGTAGTGCATCACGAGGAAGATGCCCGTGACGATCTGGATCACGAGGACGAGCAGCGCAAGCGAGCCGAAGATGTACCAGAAGTTGAAGTTCTTCGGCGCGTAGTACTCGCTCATGTGCTCCTTGTAGAGCTTGCTGGCCGGGAAACGGTTGTCCACCCAGTTCAGCAACTTCTCGCCCACGGAGGCGTTGGCGGCGACTTCTTTGAATTCAGCCATGAGGAAAATCTCCTGGAATGCCGGGACCGACGCCGTCAGGCGACCTTGTCTTCGCCGATGAGCAGGCGGGTGTCCGACAGGTACATGTGCGGCGGCACTTCCAGGTTGTCGGGCGCTGGTTTGTTCTTGAACACCCGGCCGGCCATGTCGAAGGTGGAGCCGTGGCATGGGCACAGGAAGCCGCCTTGCCAGTCGTCCGGGAGCGAGGGCTGCGGACCCGGAACGAATTTGTCAGACGGAGAGCAGCCCAGGTGCGTGCAGATGCCGACCGTGACCAGGTATTCGGGCTTGCGCGACCGGTATTCGTTGCGGGCGTACTCGGGCGTGAGCTCCGAGGGCTTGCGTTCGGACTTCGGATCAGCCAGCTGATTGTCGAGCTTCGGGAGGGCATCGAGCTGGGCCTTCGTGCGGCGCACGATCCAGACCGGCTTGCCGCGCCATTCCACGGTGAGTTTTTCCCCCTCTTTCAGCCCGCTGATGTCGACCTCGACGGGCGCCCCGGCTGCACGAGCCCGTTCGGACGGCTGGAACGTGCTGACGAACGGCACCGCGACCGCTACGCCCCCCACCACGCCGGCGCAACTGGAAGCAATGAGCCAAGTGCGTTTGCCGCTGTCGACTTGCTGGTCAGTCATGGGAATTCCTCGAACGAAGACTTCTGGTCTTGGGTAACCACGCATTCTAATGGGTGTGTCAAGAGGCGAAACCGGCCCCGAGGGCCGGTTGCGCAATGCAGACAAGGCATTTCCGGCCGCGGTGATCAAAACCGCGGAATGATCACGCCAGGATGCGGGCAAGCGTTGACAATGTCCCAGGAATCGTCCAGCCAACCGCATCCAAATGGGAGAAAACGCATGGGATTCGTGACGGAGTTCAAGCAGTTCGCGATGAAGGGCAACGTCGTCGACCTGGCCGTCGGGGTGATCATCGGGGCCGCGTTCAGCAAGATCGTCGACTCGGTCGTCAAGGACCTCATCATGCCGCTCGTGGGCAAGGCGGTGGGCGGTCTCGATTTCTCGAGCTACTTCATCATGCTGTCGCCGCCACCGCCTGGCTACACGGGGCCGATGACGTACGAGGGTCTCACCAAGGCCGGCGTCCCCCTGTTCGCCTACGGCAACTTCCTGACCGTGGCGCTCAATTTCCTCATCCTGGCCTTCATCATCTTCGTGATGGTCAGGCAGATCAACCGGCTCCGCAAGGAGCCCGACGTGCCCGCCGCCCCCCCGGAAGAAATCGCCCTCCTTCGCGAAATACGCGACGCCCTGAAGAAGTGAGGCAACCGGCGCGGCCGCCCGGCCGTGAAATGCTGCTCACCTGACGACGCCCGGGGGCCCGGCGTGGCCCAGCCCTGGTTCTTTTGCGGCCATACTTGCGCGACCTGTACACCGGTTTGGCCTTCCTGCGCGTGTCCCTGGCGGACCCGCGGTGTTGATCGACATGAACCAGACAGATCCACGCTCACAAGCCGCCTTCGACGCGGCGACCAACCACATCCGAACGACCGCGGCGGCTGTGGCGGATCGCGTGGCCACGCACCTGGGCGTCCTGGCGTCGGCGGCGCAGCGGGTGTTCGAACGCGACCTCCTCATCAATGCCCAGCTCGACCTGCGCCGCAACATGAGCAGCTACATGCTCGCGTTCGGCGACACGCTGAGCGCACGCGTTGCGCAGGAAATCAACCCGCATCACGAAGCGAACCGCAAGCCGGCCGAGACGGACTGGCAGACGCTCAGCCTCGTCAATGACGACGAGGTCGAGGAGCGCATGTTCGCCGACCGCATCAGCCAGGCCATCGCGCACAGTTGCGAATGGGAGCTCCGCGACATGGCCTCGTTCACCGGCGCCATGCTCGGCATGGGGCGCGCGGATCACGACCGCAACCCTTTGCGTCCGGAGGTGTTGGGCGCCGCCGTGTACCGCGGCGTCTCCAGCATCACGAACGACGTCGAAAGCCGCAAGCTGCTCTCGCGCGAACTCGGTGCGGCCTTGTCGAAAGTGATGCCCGAATGCTACCGGGACATCGTCACCGACTTCCGGGCCCGAGGCATCGTGCCCGTGAAGCTGTCCATGCGCGGTGTGGAGGGGCCGGGCCACACCAGCTCCGGCTATGACCGCCAGGACACGGGATCGTCCACCCGGTCGGGCGGGTTCGACGGGACGACTGCCGCCTCCGAATTCGACGGCGCCCTGCCCCACCACACGGGCCCCGGCGGCCACCCCACGGGCAGCGGCCGCACCGCATCGGGCGCCTGGGGCAGCTCGCGGCCCGGCCGGGCTCCTGGGCAGACTGCGGCAGGGCCTTTCACCCCGCGTCCGGGCGTTTCGCCGCAGGCAGATGCGGAACTGATGACGCTGATCCGCCGGCTGACCTTTCTCGCCAGCCGGCCCGCCGACCTGAACGACACAGGCAGCGGCGGTGCGGGCGACATGATGGCGTCCGGCACGGGCGTCGAGGCGAGCGGCAGCATGCCGTACTCGGCCGGCTCGCCGGGCCAACCGGCCATGATGGCGGTCAACATGATCCGGGCGCATCGCGACGAGCTGCGCCAGGCGTCCACGGGGGCGCTGGACCACATGGTGATCGATGTGGTCGGCAGCCTGTTCGACCAGATCCTGTCGGATCCGCGGGTGCCGCCGCAGATGGCGCGCCAGATCGCCCGCCTGCAGTTGCCCGTGCTGCGGGTGGCACTGAGCGATCAGACGTTCTTCTCGTCGCGCAAGCATCCGGTGCGGCGTTTCGTGAACCGCATTGCCTCGCTGGCGCTCGCATTCGAAACGTTCGAAAGCGGCCCCGCGCATCAATTCCTGGCACGTGTGCGTGAACTGGTGCAGGAAATCGTCGACGGCGATTTCGACCAGATGGAGGTGTACACCGCCAAGCTCGAGGCGCTTGAGAGCTTCATTGCGCAACAGGCCCGGGAAGGCACCTCCGGCTCATCCGACGCAGTCGCCGTCGTGAACGACAAGGAAGCGGACCTGCGGGTGCAGCAGCGCTACATGCAGCAGTTGCACGCGGCCCTGGCGCCGCTCTCACTGCAGGATTACCTGCGCGACTTCCTGGCGCAGGTGTGGAGCCAGGCGCTTGCCGTCAGCACGCGCAAGGAAGGCGCGCAGTCGGAGGTCGTGCAGCGCCTGCGCCGCGTGGGCCGCGACCTCGTGATGAGTGTGCAGCCCAAGGGTTCGCCTGCGCTGCGCAAGAAGTTCCTGCTGCAGCTGCCGCTGCTGATGAAGGACCTCAACGAGGGGCTGCGCCTGATCGGTTGGCCCGAGGCCGCCCAGAAGGAGTTCTTCGGCCGCCTGCTGCCCGCGCATGCGGAATCGCTCAAGGGCCAGCCGATGACCGAGCTGGAATACAACCTGCTCGCCAAGCAGCTGGAAGCGGTGTTCAGCACGCCGGTGCCGGAATCCGAGACGCTGTTGCGCGACGCGCCGGTGCCTCCCGCCGGCACCCCGGCCATCGAGCCGCGGTTCACGCCGGAGGAGGCTCAGCGCATCGGCCTCGTCGAGGAAAGTGCGGTCAACTGGTCGGGCGAGATCGACATCGACTTGTCGGCCGGGCCGGAGCCCGAACCGGTGTCGGCCCATGCAGACACGGCGCCAGCGGACCTGGACATCGATCTGTCCGCGCTGGGCGTGGACATCAACCTCGATGCCCCGCCCGACCCCGCCGAGCCGCCCACCCATGGCCCGCATCTGATCGATCATGTGCGCCTCGGGTTCGCCTACCAGATGAACCTCAACAGCGAATGGCAAAAGGTTCGCCTGAGTTACGTGAGTCCGGGCCGCGCGTTCTTCGTCTTCACCCGAGGCAAGCGCCACACGGAAACGGTGTCACTCACATCGCGCATGCTGGCGCGCATGTGCGAAACGGGGCGCTTTCGCGCATTCGAGAGCGCGTACCTGATGGAACGGGCCACCGCCCGGGCCCGCAAACAGCTCGCCGAGCTGTCGAGGGGCAAGGGTGGGCACAAGGGCACCTCCGACCGGGCGTCGCTCGGGAAGCGCTGAACCCCTAACCTGCCAGCACCCTCGCCATCCGCACGGCCGCGACGAGGCTCGACGGGTCGGCCCGGCCTGTACCGGCAAGGTCGAAGGCGGTGCCGTGGTCCGGGCTGGTGCGCACGAAGGGCAGGCCGAGCGTCACATTGACGCCCTGCTCCACGCCAAGGTACTTCACCGGGATCAGGCCATGGTCGTGCGTCATGGCCACCACCACATCGAATTCTCCGGGGTGGTCCGCCGCATGGCGCGCCCTCATGAACACTGTGTCGGGGGCGAACGGACCGGTGACTTCGATGCCTTCGGCACGCGCCGCCTCCACGGCCGGGCCGATCAACCGCAGTTCCTCGTCGCCGAACAGGCCGCCTTCGCCCGCGTGCGGATTGAGCCCGGCCACCGCGACGCGCGGACGGCCCAAGCCGAATCGCCGCATCGAAGCGTCTGCAATGCGGATCGTTTTCAGCACGCCCTCGAACGTGACTGCATCGATGGCACGGCGCAGCGACATGTGGATCGTCACGAGCACCGTGCGGAGCTCGTCGTTGGCCAGCATCATGCGGACCGGCGGCAACGGCTGCCCGGGGTCGACCGACAGCGCTTGCAGCATTTCGGTGTGTCCTGGGTAGGGAACGCCGGCGGCCGACAGCGCCTCCTTGTGAATGGGCGCCGTGACGATGGCGCGGCCAACACCCGCGCGAACCCATTGCACGGCCTCGCGGATGCAGGCGGCTGCGGCTGCGCCGGCCCGGGCGTCGACATGCCCGAAGGGCACTTCGCAAAGATCGGCGGGCAAGTCCTTCGCCTGCAGCACCGGCACGGCCCCGTGTGGCAGCCGGTCCAGTCGGTCGAGGCAGTCCACGGGCACCACCAGGCAACCACCGCCCACAACGCCCGCCGCGCGTCGCATCACCGGCACGTCGCCCACCACGACGGCGTTGGCTGCCTCGCCGGACGCGAACGCGCGCACGAGGATTTCAGGGCCGATGCCGGCCGCATCCCCCATCGTCAGCAGCAGTGGTGCGGCACTCATGCCGGATTGTCGATTTCGACGAACTCGTGGACCAAACCGAATGTCTCGGCGAGATGGGCGCCAAGCGCCGGTGCGCCGTAGCGTTCGCTCGCATGGTGGCCGCAGGCGAAGAAGGACACGCCGGTTTCACGGGCCAGGTGCGCCTGAGGTTCCGAGATCTCCCCCGTGATGTAGGCATCGGCACCGGCGGCAATGGCTGCCTCGAAGTACCCTTGCGCGCCTCCGGTGCACCAGGCCACGCGGCGGATCTGCCTGCCGGGTGCGCCGTCGACGACGATCGGGTCGCGGTTGAGCCGGAACTTCAGCAGCGCGCCGAGCGCGGCCGGGGTCAGCGGCTGGGACGGCGCGCCGATGAACCCGAGTTCCTGCTCGCCGAACCGGCCGTCGGCCGTGAACTTCAGCCGCTGGCCGAACTGGGCGTTGTTGCCGAGCTGCGGATGGGCGTCGAGCGGCAGGTGGTAGGCCAACAGGTTGATCTGGTGCGCGAGCAGCAATTCGATGCGCTTTTTCATCCAGCCCGTGATGCGCCCGTCATGCCCCTTCCAGAACAGGCCGTGGTGCACGAGCACGGCATCGGCTTGGCGTTCGACGGCCGCTTCGATCAGAGCCAGGCTGGCCGTCACGCCCGAGACGACCTTTCCGATGCCCTCCCTGCCCTCGACCTGCAGGCCGTTCGGACCATAATCTCTGAACTTTCCCACCTCGAGCAAGGTGTTCAGATAGCTCTCGATTTCGATGCGTGGGGTCATGGAACAGGATGTCGGTGATGCGCAAGACGTGGCTCATTTTCTCCCAAGCGGTCACCGTGTCGGTGGCAATGTTGTTTGTCGTGGCCACGCTCAAGCCCGATTGGCTGCGTCGCGGGGGCCATGCGGGGGTGTTGCCCAACGTGGTGTCCATCATCGAGGCGCCCCGCATGCCGGAGGGTTCAGCCAGCGGCGTGCCCCTCAGCTACAGCGCCGCGGCCAAACGCGCCACGCCGGCCGTCGTCAGCATCACCGCCAGCAAGGCACCGGCACGCGATCCGCATGGAAACGACCCATGGTTCCGCTTCTTCTTCGGTGAGGAAGGCCCGAACCAGCGCCAACGTCCGCAGGTGGGGCTCGGCTCGGGTGTGATCGTGTCGCCGGAGGGGTACTTGCTGACGAACAACCATGTGATCGAAGGCGCCGACGACATCGAGGTGCAATTGCCCGACCACCGCCAGGTGCGTGCCGAGGTGGTGGGCACCGACCCGGAGACGGACGTGGCCGTGCTCCGGATCAAGCTCGACAAACTGCCCGTCATCGCGTTCGGCAGCGCCGACACGCTGGAGGTGGGCGATGTGGTGCTGGCCATCGGCAACCCGTTCGGCGTAGGCCAGACCGTCACCTCCGGCATCGTCAGCGCGCTCGGACGCAATCAGCTGGGCATCAACACGTTCGAGAACTTCATCCAGACCGATGCGGCCATCAACCCCGGCAACTCCGGCGGCGCGCTGGTCGATCCGCAAGGCAACCTGCTCGGCATCAACACGGCCATCTATTCGCGCTCGGGCGGCAGCCTGGGCATCGGGTTCGCCATTCCCGTCTCCACGGCGCGCCAGGTCATGGAAGGCTTGATCAAGGACGGTCATGTCACCCGCGGCTGGATCGGCGTGGAGCCGCGCGAACTCACTCCGGAGATCGCCGAAACGTTCAACCTGCCGATCCAGCAGGGCGTACTCATCACCGGTGTGTTGCAGAACGGCCCGGCCAGCGCCGGCGGCCTGCGTCCCGGCGATGTGGTGACCAAGGTTGCCAACACGCCGGTGATCAACGTCTCGCAGCTGCTCACAGCCGTGGCCACCCTCAAGCCGCAGGAAAAGGCGGTGATCGAAGTGCAGCGGGGGGACAAAACCCTGGAGTTGAACGTGACGGTGGGGCAGCGGCCCAAAGCATCACGCCGCAGGCCGGAGTAAGCGGACGAGGCAGTCGTGGTGATTCAGAACCCCTCCATCAGGCGGAAAGCTGCCGGTAACCGGCACCTGCCGCTGATGTCGAACGTTGAGGCCCAAGCACTGTGATTCACCGGGAACGTCTTACGGCGAATGTAGAGGGCACGTTTGTTGTCTTCCTCATTGGCATGCGCATCAACAACCTTTGGAAGGTGCACAAGTGGTGGCCCGTGGCTCAAGCCATGCCCCGGATGCTGCGGGAGCTCGCGGCGCAGCCGCAGTCGGGCATGCTAGGCGGCGAGATGTGGTTCGGTCGAACCACCATCATGGTTCAGTACTGGCGGACCATCGAGCAGCTGATGGCCTATGCAAAAGACAAGCAGGCCGAGCACCTGCCTGCCTGGAGAGCCTTCAACCGGGGCGTCGGCACGAACGGCGATGTGGGCATCTGGCACGAGACGTACACCGTCTCGCCTGGCACCTACGAGAACATCTATGTCAACATGCCCGCCTTCGGCTTGGGCAAGGTCGGTTCGTTGCAGCCAGCCACCGGTACTCGCCAGTCGGCCGAAGCCCGTCTCCGCGCTCAGGGGCCACCCCCCTGACCCCTGCACAGGATCTGACAAGCCCGGTGCCTTCCCCCCTCGCCGGGGGTCTGCCCCCTCGATCGAGCGGACATGCCACGGCCGGCTTCGCCTGCCAGGTGATGTCACTCCAGGAATCAGCCAGCCGGTGGTGTGGGTTCTTCCGCCGGGGCGGTCGTATGGCGAATGAACAGCACTGCCGACCAGATGCCCGCTTCATACAGCAGGCACATGGGGATGGCGAGTGCGAGCTGTGACACCACGTCCGGCGGCGTGATCACCGCGGCGATGATGAACGCGATCACGATGAAGTAGCCGCGAAACGCCTTGAGTTTGTCGATGGAGACCAAACCCATCCGCGCGAGGAGCACGACGGCCACGGGCACCTCGAAGGTGGCGCCGAACGCGATGAACATGCTCATCACGAAGCTCAGGTAGGCCTCGACGTCGGGGGCGGCGGTGATGGATTTGGGGGCAAAGCCCTGGATGAAGCGGAACACCTGGCCGAACACGAAGTAATAGCAGAACGCCACTCCCGCCAGAAACAACACGGTGCTGGAGATGACGAGCGGCAGCACCAGCCTCTTTTCATGGCGGTACAGCCCCGGAGCGACGAACGCCCACACCTGGTACAGCACGACGGGCAGCGCGAGCAGGAACGCCGCCATCAGCGTCACTTTCAGCGGCACCATGAAGGGGGAGATCACGCTCGTGGCGATCATGGCGCTGCCCGAGGGCAAGTTGGCGACCATCGGGTGCGCCAGCATGTCGAACAGACCGGCGGGGCCAGGCCAGATCGCCAGGGCGCCGAAACACACGCCGATGGCGATGACGGACCGGATGAGCCGGTCGCGCAGTTCGATCAGGTGGGAAACGAAGGGCTGTTCAGTCCCTTCCAGTTCGTCGTTCATGTGGGTCCCGGCCCGGGCATGGCGGGCATGGTGTGGTGAGAAGCCACGGGATCAGGCCGGCGACCGGGGCGGCCGGAAGCGCGCCACGCGCGCCGCCCCCGACTGCGCCTTGCCGCGCACGCCATGGCGGTGCTTGTACCACTGCGGCACGGCCGTGCGTCGCAGGCGCCAGCGCTTTCGCGGGTGCCGGTATACCGGCACAGGGGTGAGGCCGTCATGCAGATCACCACCATAGGGCGGGGCATCGGCATCGTTCCACGCCGCGTTCAGGTCACCCGCAGTCTGGTGGATGTGCTGCGAGACGGTTTGCTCGACGTCGCGGGCGGCGTCCTCGAATTCGCCCTTCATCTTCTTGAGCTCTTCGAGTTCGATGGACCGGTTCACCTCGGCCTTGACGTCGGCCACGTAGCGCTGGGCCTTGCCGATCAGGTGTCCGACGGTGCGAGCGACGCGCGGCAGCTTTTCGGGGCCGATCACGATGAGCGCGACGGCACCGATCAGGGCGATCTTGTCGAAACCGAAATCGATCATGCGAAAAGGCGCACGACGGTGCTCACGACTTGGTCTTCGCTTCGACGTCCACGGTGTGGGGATCGGCGGCCTTGTTGGCGGTGACCTGCTGCGATGGCTCGGCCGGCGAAGAGCCGTCCTTCATGCCGTCCTTGAAACCCTTGACGGCACCGCCGAGGTCCGAGCCGATGTTCTTCAGCTTTTTCGTGCCGAACACCAGCAAGACGATCACCAGCACGATGAGCCAGTGCCAAACGCTGAACGAACCCATGATCTAGTCTCCTGAGGGAATGTGTGGATTTTAGGCGATGCGGGTCATTGCACGGCGGGGCGCACGCATCACCCCTTCGCCCACGGGCGGGGGCCCCCGATGACATGCATGTGCAGGTGGTACACCTCCTGCCCGCCGTCGGCACCGGTGTTGATGACGGTGCGAAACCCGTTGGTGGCCCCCTGTTCACGCGCCAGGCGTGGGGCCAGTGCCAGCATGCGTCCCAGCATGCCGGCATGCTCCGCCGGGTCGGTGTCGTACATCGTCGCGATGTGCGTCTTCGGGACGATGAGCAGGTGCACCGGCGCCCAGGGCGCGATGTCGTGGAAGGCCAGGAATTCATCGTCCTCGTAGGCCTTGCGGCTCGGGATCTCGCCTGCAACGATCTTGCAGAAGATGCAATGGTGATCAACGTTCATGGTGTGCGGCCGCTTCAGCGCGGCATGGCTGTATTGGAGTTGAGGTTCACCCAGCCGCGCACGACCCGGTAGAGGAGCCACAGGGAAACGATCGCCCAGGCGAGCACGCCGGGCAGCCACAGCAAAAGATACAACGGCGACGTGACGATGTAGAGAATGCCTGCCCACAGCACCGAGCGGATGCGCCAAGCGAAATGGCTCTGCTGCCAACTGCCGGCCGCCTCGTCCTTCTTGATGAGGTCGAGAACGAAGGCTGCGAGCAGCAACAAGATGCTCGCCTGAATGCCGGGCAGCACCGCAGCCACGGCGACGACGGCATGTATCGCATAGCTGATCTGCCCGATGGTCTTGAGACCTTGCTCCTTCTCGCTGATCGTCACCACGTCATTCATTGCGGATCACTCCTGGCGCTGGGTCTGGCGAGCGGCAAATTCCGCGAGCCCGGACAGCCCTTCGCGGCGTTCCAGTTCCGCCAGCACATCAGCCGGGTTGAGGTCGAACGCAGCCAATGCGAGCATGGAATGGAACCAGAGGTCGGCCACCTCGTAGACGAGCTTCTTGGGGTCGCCATCCTTGGCGGCCATGACCGTCTCGGTGGCCTCTTCGCCGATCTTCTTCAAGATGGCGTCGGTGCCCTTGTGAAAGAGGCGGGCGACGTAGCTCTTGTCGGGGTCGCCGCCCCGCCGCTGTGCGATCACCTCGGCAAGGCGGGCGAGCGTGTCGTTGCTGTTGGGCGTGCTCATTTGTAGATGCGCTCCGGGTCCTTGAGCACCGGCTCGACCGTGTGCCAGGCGCCGTCCTTGTATTGTTGGTAGAAGCAGCTGTGCCGGCCCGTGTGGCAGGCGATGCCGGGGGCGTGTCCGTTCTGGGTGACCTTGAGCAGCACCACGTCGTTGTCGCAATCGAGGCGGATCTCGTGCACCGTCTGCGTGTGGCCCGATTCCTCACCCTTGTGCCACAGGCGCTGCCGGGACCGGCTCCAGTAGACGGCCTCGCCCAGCTCGGCCGTTTTCGCGAGCGCCTCGCGGTTCATGAACGCGAACATCAGCACATCGTTCGTGCTCGCCTCTTGCGCGATCACCGGCACGAGGCCTTGTGCGTCCCATTGGATGTCATTGAGCCAGTTCATCGGGTCAGTGTAACCACCGGGGGCCCTCAACCGGCGTGCGTGGGCCCGGAGAAACCACGTTCCTCGGCAAACCATTCGAGCACCGGAATCGTGCCGGGCAGCACGGGCTGCACCGCCACCGGGAGGGTTTGCCAGGCCATGGCCTGCTGCTCGCGCATCTCGAACTCGCCATGCCAGTCGAAGACCTTGCAGAAATGCAGACGCACCCGGGCGTGCGGATAGTCGACCAGTTCGATCCGCCAGGGATGGGCGTGACCGATCGTGATGCCGAGCTCCTCGTGCAACTCGCGCCGCAGCGCTTCCTCGACCGACTCGCCGGCTTCCAGTTTGCCGCCCGGGTATTCCCAATAGCCCGCGTAGACCTTGCCCTCCGGGCGTGATGTCAACAGGAAGCGACCGTCCTCATCGATCAGCACGCCCACGGCCACGTCGACCGGGGTGCGCTCAGAACCACTGCTCATGCGAGCCTCCCGCTGAAATCCTTGGCGAACTGGAAGGCAACCCGGCCGGACCGGGAGCCGCGTTCGAGCGCCCAGACGAGGCTCTCCTGCCGGCAGGCGACGATGTCGCCCTCGGACACCCCGAACCCGCGCAGCCACTGGCCCACGATCGCGAGGTATTCATCCTGGCTGAACGGGTAGAAGCTCACCCACAGACCGAACCGTTCGCTGAGCGAGATCTTTTCCTCGACGCCTTCGCCGGGATGCACCTCACCGTCTTCCGTGTGCTTGTACGTCAGGTTCTCCTGCATGTACTCGGGCAACAGATGACGGCGGTTGCTGGTCGCGTAGATCAACACGTTGTCGGCCTGCTGGGACACCGTGCCGTCCAGGACGGACTTGAGCGCCTTGTAGCCGGGCTCGCCGGCGTCGAAGCTCAGGTCATCGCAGAAGACGACGAATTTCTCGGGGCGGTCGACCACGAGGTCGAGCAGGTCGGGCAAGTCCACCAGATCGGTCTTGTCCACCTCGATCAGGCGCAGCCCCTGGTCGGCGAACTCATTCAGGCACGCCTTCACGAGCGAACTCTTGCCGGTACCACGGGCGCCCGTGAGCAACACATTGTTGGCGGTGCGTCCGGCCACGAACTGCGCGGTGTTGCGAAGGAGGCGCTCCTTTTGCGCGTCCACCTCGACGAGGTGAGCCAGGTGGATGCGCGAGACATGCCGCACCGGTTCCAGCCGGACTGAACCGGCGCGCTTGCGGTAGCGAAAGGCCACCGAGGCTGACCAGTCCGGAGCCTGCAGCGCGGTGGGCAGCACGGCTTCGAGGCGGGAGATCAGCGCCTCGGCGCGTGCGATGAGGTGGTTCAGGGGGGCAGACATACTGGGGGAGCAGTTTACCGGGGCGTTTCGCGGCCCGGTGGCCCCGCGTTTCCTCCCTTTCCAAGTTCTTCTTTTGATGTGGATCTTGTTCTCTGGCGAGGCCGCGCCGGGTCTCGGCCCGGCAGCCGACTTCCCTTTCTTGTCGCGCCAACGGTGTGTGTCAAGGTAGTTGTCGCGCCGGCCCCTAAGCTGCTTCTTTCCTCAGAGCGACTGATTCCCGCTCAGGATTCAGATACACAGCACTTGGCAGTTCCCAGTTTCTCGTCTCACGCGCCCAA
>Ga0207679_10000324_pt1 | contig 35673 bp, 31 predicted proteins | sample KBSC73metaG_FD_184320 | JGI IMG/M metagenome (GOLD analysis project Ga0207679, IMG submission 184320) | Corn rhizosphere microbial communities from Kellogg Biological Station, Michigan, USA - KBS C7-3 metaG (SPAdes) (version 2) | ecosystem: Host-associated > Plants > Roots > Rhizosphere > Soil ... | reverse complement strand
AATCGTAACTCCTTCAGAATTTCTATATTTGCTTCAACCATTGAGTTTTGTTTTTTAGTCAACTACAAAGAACCTAATCTAGGTTCATAACTCAATGGTTATTTTTCCTTAACTAAACGACATTGGGAGGGAGGGCCCCGCAGGGGGCAGTAGGAAGTGAAAACCGCCAATGGCAAACAAGAGCAATGAAGCAAAAAATACTTTGCATTTTAAACCGCTATCTCCTTCCAGAATTGACTTGACTTCCGACACACAGATTATGCGACTGCGTAGTTCAGATATTACGAAAAAGGGACACGCCCCATTCAACCCTTTATCTTTTCCAACTCTTTTACCACCCGGCTAACTGGCAAGCCCATTACATTGTAGAAATCACCTTTGACTGATTTAATACCCACTACTCCTATCCATTCCTGTATCGCATAAGCACCTGCCTTGTCATAAGGCTTGTATTTATCTACGTAAAACTCGATCTGTGCTGAATTTAATTTATGAAAATAAACATCGGTACTATCAGAGAAAGAAATTTCTTCTTTATTCTGCGCTATCACAACACCGGTTATAACTCTGTGTTGGTGGTTTGAAAGAGCAGACAAAATGCTTATCGCATCTTGCCTGTCCCTGGGCTTGCCGATGATCCTCTCATTTAAAACAACGATGGTATCGGCGGCGAGAATGATTGAATCTTTGCTTACGAGTGGCAGAACGGCAAGCGCCTTTTGTCTCGCAATGTAAATAGCCACTTCTTCAACTTTTAACCCGGCAGGAAAAGTTTCGCTCGTTTCTTTGACCACTGTTTCAAAAGGAACTTCAGCCCATTCAAGCAATTGCTTTCTTCTCGGTGATCCTGAAGCGAGAATTATTTTCTTCATAAATAGAAATAAAAAAATCCCATAGATAGAATGCCGGTCAGCATCACGGTCTTTGTAATACTACTTATATCATGAAATTGATCCGGGGTCATGGCCTTAAATAGTTTCAAAAAGGTATAGGCCAATGGCAGAATAATTAAAACGGTACAATATAGTACAGGCCACCACCAGTGAAACCGGATGATATATACCTGTATTGATATCAGCAGGGCCAATAAAACGATCATCCATACCGCGACGTAAACTTTTGTAGCAGGTACACCCCAGGCGATCGGCATTGTTTTACTACCATATCGCGCATCGCCCTCCATATCTTCCATGTCTTTAATGGCTTCCCTGATCAATGTAAGTATGAATGCAAACCCTGCATAAAGAAACCCCAGTCTCATGATCTTGTTTTGAGCAGCGAGCCAGCTGCTGTCTACTGACCCTTGCGACAGCCGATATTCAGATAAGCATAGAATTAAAATGACCCAGGAAGTGAGTACTGAAATCAAAATATTTCCAGAGAGCAATTTTTGTTTCAGCGAGATTGAATATCCAAAAAGCAAAAAAGCACACGCAAAATTGGCGAGCACAATATACCAGAGACCTGTTCTCCAGGAAATGTACAGGCTCAGCAAAACGCCGATCCCGCTTAATACAAAATGCCACAAGATCGCCCATCGTCTAGAGACAATAAGATCGACAACATTCTTTTTGGGCTTGTTCACCTGGTCAATGTTCACGTCAAAATAATCATTAATAATATAACCGGCAGCTGCAATCAATACCGACGCAAGCGATAGTAACATGAAGTGTTGCTGGCCGATTTCAGCGATCGCACCGGCGGATCTGAGCAAAGGAAGCAAGATGCAGTAGTAAAACAGGAATTGGGTAAGGACAATAAAAAAGAGATTCGGCAAACGAACTAATTTCAGAAATGCTGCTAACAATCGCATAGCTATTCTTTATTCTATTTCGAAACGACATTATCATGAAAAAGCCATTTACCCTGTACCCTCAGCACTTTTTCGATCACATCTCTTACACATCCGAGCCCTCCGTTAACAGGAGAAATATATTTCGACAATTCAAGTATTTCAGGAACGGCGTCAGCCGGGCAACAAGGCAAGCCAACCATTTTCATCAGCGCCAGGTCAGGAAGGTCATCCGCCATGTACAATATTTCCTCCCATTGCAGATCATTTTTTGCCCGATGTTCATCAACAAATTTTTTTTTATCCGGAACAGACATATACACATCACCGATACCCAATTTTTTCAAGCGTTCAATAACGGGTTCTGAAAAACTTCCCGAAATCGCCATTACTTTAAACCCGTTTTTAATAGCCATCTGCAAACCAAGCCCATCTTTAATGTTCATTCTTCGTGCCTGCAATCCATCGTCTAATAAAAACACCGTGCTGTCGGTCAACACTCCATCAATATCAAAAATAAACGTTGTTATTTTTTTAAACTCGGCAAGAACGTTCATCGAATTTTAGATTTTTTGATTGCAGTTTTAGGATTTAGCAACAAATCTAAAATCCCAAATCCGAAATCTAAAATTATTAATCTCATCTTATACATTTCCACCCTGGATGCTTTCCGTAATTATCTCATATATTTTTTTCAAATGGGGGTATTTTTCCAACACGACAAGATGCTGTTCAATTGTCGGCTGATCCTGGCGAATAGCCGGGCCCGTCTGTGCAGCAGAAGGAGAAATAGTTTTTAATCGTTCTGCAGTCTCTTCGATCAACGGCAGCAATTGTTGAAAGTCAAGCCCCTCATTTTTACAATAATCTTCGGCGAGTTTATATAAATGATTCGTGAAATTGCTTACGATCACTGCGGCTACATGGAGTTTCAATCGCTCTTTATCGCCGGCTACGATCACTTTTTCTTTTGTAATGGATCGGGCGAGCTGTTCAAGTTTTTTCCGGGTTGCATCGTCACTGGCATCAATAAACACAGGAATCTCCGGCAGATCGTCCATATCTTTTCGTAAACTCTGCAAAGGATAAAACACGCCGTAGTGATGAGACATGGTCTTTAATGCATCCTTCGTTACAGAGGCCGCAGTATGTGCTACCAACTTGCCTGGAACGTGTACATGCTTTGCAACCTCGGAGATCGCATCGTCTGCTACAGCGATCAAATAAAAATCAGCATTCTTCGTGATCACGGACCAATAATTGGTAGATTCTGTATCAAATTGGTAAGCCAGCCTGCTGGCTGCAGAGGCATCCCTTCCAAAAACCTGGACAATATGATGACCAGCCTCTTTGAACTTTTTCCCCAACACTGTCCCCACATTCCCTGTTCCAATAATGACTATATTCATGCACCTATCCCTAAAGGGTATTATGAGTTGATTACATAGATTTGTAGCATCATGAAATTAACGCAAAAAATTGCAGTAAGTTATTTGCGCACAAAATTCGGATTGCTTTCGCTCATCTCTAAAAAGAAGGCAGCGGCAATTGCACTCGATCTTTTTCGAACGCCGCAAACACGCAATACGAAATTGCCATCGAAGATCTTTGACAAAGCCGAGAAATTGCAATTTGACATAGAAGGAGTCACCGTCCATGGTTACTCCTGGAACCATAATGTTCTGAAGAAAGTTCTCATTGTTCACGGCTTCGAATCTTCGATCGTCAATTTTGATCATTTTGTGTTTCCTCTCATGGATAAAGGATATGGAGTATTAGCGTTCGATGCACCCGGCCATGGAAGAAGTGACGGCAAGACTATTACCGCCCCACTCTTTGCGAAGATGATCACGATGATCTGTGAAAAATATGGCCCGGTTCAATCTTTCATGGCTCATTCCTTTGGTGGCCTTACCTTATCGATGGCACTTGAAAACATGGAGCACAATGAAAGCTTTAAGGTTGTGTTCATTGCACCTCTGACAGAACTCAAAACTGCCGCTGAAAACTTTTTTCATCTAATAAACGTCGATGAAAAGGTCCGGGAAAAATTTGACGAACTTATCACTGATATGGGTGGTCATTCCCTTGACTGGTATTCTATTCAACGGGCAATAAAAAATATCAAAGCCCAGGTTCTGTGGCTGCACGATGAAGACGATGACCAAACACCCATACGCGACGTATTAAAAGTGAAGAAAGATAATCCTGCCAACGTTAGATTTTTAATTACAAAAGGACTGGGTCACAGCAGAATTTATACCGATAAAAAAATGGTCACGGAGATCATTGACTTTCTTTGAAAACCCAATTACGTCCTACATATTCATTTTACCCTCTGCAGTTTTATTTTTCCCGGTTTGATTCAATGCTGCTTTTAACCCCTTGGCCAGTTGCTCTGCACTTCCGACTCCCCAGTAATGCAAAAAGAATATTCTTGGCTGTTCATGAACCATATGATTATGAACGGCGACAACTTCGATTCCATTTTCAACAAGAGCTTTAATGACTGGCGCCACTTCATCTTCAAGCATCGTAAAATCTCCCGCTACGGCAGCATGATCAGGTGAACCCTGGAAAGCGGCCCATGTATTGAACCCGAGAAAGGTTGTGACTGTTACTCCATGTTCTTTCAAGGAGACATCAGGACGCCCAATTGTGTATTTATAAACACCCTTTGCCATTTCGCCTTTGTAACCCAGGATGTCATCCAGCTTTTTTGAATCAATCGTGTAAGGAACATCGGCAACAGTAGCGGTAGCCGGATTATGACCTCTTGATTCAGCCACCTTATCTAATACTGCCTTGGCCTTTTTAGCCATCTCATCCGTTTTGCCATTTCCACCAATGTGCATGTACATAATGTTCGGATGATTTCTTACAAAATGATTATGGATCGCAGTAATTGTTAAGCCTTGTCTTATCACTTCCTGCTGAACTGGCTTCAGATCTGTTTCAGTAAGTATGATATCGCCCATGATCATAGCCCCTTCTTTTGTTGGTGTAAAAGCTATCCAGGTCCCAAGACCCATTGGCGGGATAATCTTAAATCCATCGACTTCCACATTCAAATCGTTTTGCGGTATTGTTATCTTGTATTCGCCATTGCTAAATTTTCCTTTGATACCTGCATTTTTTTCGATGGCAAGCGTATCAAGCGTTTGAGCTTTCAATGACAAAAGAAAGAAGGATGCGAGTAAAAAAGATAAGCCGCGTCTTGAAAAAATAATTGATCTCATATACAAGGGTTTTTAAAATTTAAAAGGTAAATCTCCATACCAATTTACCCACGCCTGATGAAACGGTGGGTTTTAGAAAATCGAGTTTCTTCACCTGGTCATAACCACGATTATAAACAAAATAGAAATCTGTACCAATCTTTGGGATCCAGTGGATCCGAAAATTGAAGAGGATAAGATCTTCACGGGAGTTCCATTGGGCAAATAAAGAGATGTCGAGTTTAGTTGTGAATGCATAATTCAGGTATTGCGCCAATTCATTGGAATTGACATTGGCTGTTAGCAACGTAATGTAATTGTAAGTGTAATCTGTTTTAATATTTAAGTGTTTCGAAAAATTGATCCCTACTGACGTCAAAAAGGTACTGATCCTTCCAGTGTAAAAATTGCCCCAGTTGTAAGCTAACGCAGTCCATACTCTCCTCGCATGGTAAGTGCTAAACTGTAATTCCGTGTTGTGCATATGATATTTACCCGGGGGAATGATGGCGCTGTCAGTCAGATCAAATTCGTGATCCAGGCGATCATAAGATTGTTGCAAGTTGAATTCAAAGCTTTCGCCAGATTTCATAACAAACCCAAAAGGCCGTGTTTCATTACTCCAGGACTCCACTTCTTTTGTGCTTTGTGTCACATAATAAGTTAATTCCCACAAAAGAAAATCCATTTGCTGCACTCCCCATTTTTTAAACCATCTTGGCATGATATTCAAGTGCCAGTTAAAAGCTTTGTAATTTCTCCGGGTCAAAAAACCCAATTCGGGATTGAAATTCTGCTGTAAACTACTCAGAGCAATATAGTGATCAATCAGATCATTGGGATAATCACAATAGACCCGGTAAGCAAGTGAGTTCCCTTTCGTTTTATAGTCATCAACGCTGCCGGCAATTAAACCGGCAATAACAAGGTTCTTGTTTTTTAGAAAATTCGAAATAGTGTAATTAGCATCAATGCCAACTACTTGGTTGGCTGTCTTCGAATTTATCTTTGAGGTGATGATAGTACCAATATACGATTGGCTCCCCAGGTCATATTTATACCGCAACACTGTATTATTCGTAGCCGGCACTGAATCAACTTTACCTGTTTCGAGGCAAAGGAATCCGATATTGCTAACGCCAACTTTACCAAACAATCTCGCTCCTCCTAGAATATTAACTGATTGCAGATCCTGAATACCTATCTGTCGTGAATAAAAAAGTTGGTTATTATTACCAAGATATACCTCGAAATTGTTAGTGCTTTCAAGAAAAAATTCTCTTTTTTCAGGATAATATAAATTGAAGCGTGTCAGATTCGCCTGAATCCTGTCTACTTCTACCTGGGCAAAATCTGTGTTGGTGGTCAGGTTCAGTTTAAGAGTTGGAGTGATGTTTATATTCAGGTCTGCACCAAGTTTTCCGGGATAGCTTGTTTTTTCTCCTGGTTGCGATGGATCTCTGCTCTTTTCAAATCCACCCAAAGCATAAGGCTTAAATTCAAAATTCCTGGCGTAACCAATGTCCTTTATACCCGTTAACGTTCCCGCATTGCTCAAATTCTCAAAACTATAATCACGACTCCATCCCTGCCAGCGGTCTTCCTCATTCTTATAACTTATCTTTCGGCCAAAATTGATAGCCCACGTCTTTACACTATCTTTTCTGAATTGCAGGGTGCTAAACGGGATTTCTATTTCAGCAAACCAGCCCTGGTTATTTCGAACCGTTTTCGCATCCCACACACCGTTCCAATCAATGTTGTTATTCTCCCAGCTAACCTGCAAGTCCGCTCTTGCTGCATTCGGGTTAATGATAAAAAGGTAACCATTCCGACGGTCATTCAAAGGCGAGATCAGCACACCAAAAACATCATCATTTTCGTAGTCAAAATCACGTTGCATGAATTTCGCAACTATTTTCTCTGGCCGCTGTTGGTAACACCAAACACCGATATGCAAATTATTAACATCGTAAAGAATCGCAACCTCAGTTTTTTCGGAAGCCGATTCGCCGAACTGTAACTCACGTTGAGTGAAGTTGCTGATATGTCTTGCAGATTGCCAGACAGCTTCATCAGGATTACCATCAAAATTGATGGGTTTCGATATAAAAAAGGCTTCAACGCTATCGGGAGACGAATGTTGAGAGAAGGAATTCAGCGTAAATAGAGAATACTGTATCACGACAACTATTTTTAAACCCGTAGTCATTACAGCTAGCTTTTTATAATCAACCCTCTTAATTCTGCTGCAAGAATAACAAAAGGTTCTTGTACTTTTTTGAAAATACAAATCCAGGACCAACCTTTTACCGCACGCATTGTTATGTTTCCCCTGACCCACCTTGTTTCGGGTTTGATTCTTCTTCTTACTTTCACTTCCAAACCTGGAACGATGCAGCCACATCACACTTTACTATGCCTGGGCGATTCATATACGATTGGAGAAAGCGTGTTACCGGCTGAAAATTTTCCAAACCAAACGATCCGCCTTCTCAGAAGAGACGGGTATGCCTTCGCAGATCCAGAAATAATTGCCAAAACCGGCTGGACAACTGATGAATTGCAGGAGGCGATCGATAAACATTTCTTCAAAGGTTCTTATGATTTTGTTACCCTTTTAATAGGAGTCAACAATCAATATAGGGGACGAACAGTCGAGAATTATAAATCAGAGTTTGAATCACTGTTAAAACAGGCCATTGAATTTGCAAATGGTAACGCAGAACATGTCATTGTCCTTTCTATTCCTGATTGGGGTGTCACTCCATTTGCGAAGGACCTGGACACAAAACAAATTGCGATCGGGATCGATAATTACAACGCAGCAAATAAAGCGATTGCCGATAACGATAAGGTCAGTTATATTGATATTACACCGGCAACGAGACAAGCGGCGATCGATCGTAGTTTAATTGCCGGTGACGGGCTTCATCCTTCCGCAAAAGAGTATACAAAATGGAGTGAAAGGCTTGCAGCGTTGATAAAATCTGCAATAAAACCGTAAGTTCAACTGTTAATTTCACGTCTCATTTTCAGTTGTTTACTCAGGAAAGTTGAGTGATAAAAAAATGTTACGTAGGCATCCTACTTCAAAATATTCCGATTCTTGCCTTATACTTGCACCCAAATTGTGAATCGTCAATCGTGAATCGTCAATCGGAAATCGACCGGACACGACATACTTTTCAATTCACGTTTGACGTTTGACGTTTCACGAAAGGCGACAGGAGGTATCATAACCCAACCCATTAAACATGCCTAAGAACCTTTTAATAGTGGAGAGCCCTGCGAAAGCAAAGACCATCGAAAAAATTTTGGGAAAAGATTTTGAGGTGAAGAGTTGCTACGGCCATATCCGTGACCTGGAAAAAGCGGGTATGGGTATTGATATTGAAAGAAATTACAAACCTACATATATTGTCCCCGAGGAAAAACAAAAGGTCGTCAACGATCTGATAAGACTGAAAAAAAAATCCGACGAGGTTTGGCTGGCAACGGATGAGGACCGCGAAGGTGAAGCCATAAGCTGGCATTTGTGTGAAGTGCTCGGCCTCGATCCCAAAAAAACAAAGAGGATCGTTTTTCACGAGATCACGAAGCCTGCGATCCAAAGGGCGGTTCAAAATCCGAGGACAGTCGATATGAATTTGGTAAATGCACAGCAGGCGCGCCGTGTGCTTGACAGGATAGTAGGTTTTGAATTGAGTCCCGTATTATGGCGAAAGATCAGCATGAGGAATAACCTGAGTGCTGGTCGTGTACAAAGCGTTGCGGTACGATTGATCGCCGAACGTGAAAGAGAGATCAATGCCTTTGCTGCCCAAAGCAATTTTAAACTTGAAGCGTGGTTCACTGCGAAGGATAGCAACGATAAAGTTATTTCTTTCAAAGCCGAAGGCAGCAAATACAATTCGGCGGAAGATGCAGAAAAGTTCTTACAGAGCTGCATTGGTGCAAATTATAAGGTAAGCGATATACAGGTAAAACCAGCAAAACGGTCTCCGGCACCTCCATTTACCACTTCCACTCTTCAGCAGGAGGCGAGTCGTAAGCTGGGTTACGGAGTAAGCCGTACAATGTTATTGGCGCAAAGGTTATATGAGAATGGCCACATTACTTATATGCGTACTGACAGCGTGAACTTAAGTGACACTGCACTTGGTGATATTACAAGAACAGTAAAAGGTATGTATGGCGAAGAATATCACCAGTTCCGGAAGTACAAAACAAAAAATGAGAGTGCACAAGAAGCGCATGAAGCCATCCGCCCAACATACACGAGCAATTCGACGGTAAGTGATGCAGATTTAAAGAAACTATACGAGTTGATCTGGAAGCGTACGATGGCCAGTCAAATGGCAGATGCTGAACTGGAAAGAACGATCGCAAAAATTAATATAAGCACAAATAATGACGAGCTGTCAGCACAGGGTGAGGTCTTGAAATTTGAAGGATTCCTGAAAGTGTACCGCGAAGACCGCGACGACGAGGATATGTCTGACGAAGAGGCCGAAGGTATATTGCCACCCTTAGTGGTCGGTCAGCAGTTACCACTAAAAGAAATGAAGGCTATCGAAAGGTTTAGCCGCCCGCAACCGAGATTCACGGAAGCTTCACTGGTTAAAAAATTGGAAGAGCTGGGCATTGGCCGTCCTTCAACCTATGCACCGACCATCTCAACCATATTAAAAAGGGGTTATGTCGAAAAGAGGGACAAAGAAGGAGTGAAGAGAGATTACCGCGTTTTCATTTTGGAGAACGATCATATCAAAAGAATTGTTGATCAGGAAACGACCGGTGCAGAAAGATCAAAACTTTTTCCAACAGATCTTGGATTGGTGGTTACAGATTTTCTGAAGCAATATTTTGATGACATCATGGATTATGGTTTTACGGCAAGAATTGAGCAAGAGTTTGATGAAGTGGCAGAAGGCAAGATGAAATGGAACAAAATGATCGATGATTTTTATAATCCATTTAAGAAAGATGTAGAAAAAACTATTGAGACGGCCGAACGTGTAAAGGGAGAAAGAGAATTAGGAACTGACCCGATAAGCGGAAAACCGATCGTTGCACGCATGGGAAGATTCGGACCCATGGTGCAAATAGGGATCGCTGATGAAAATGAAAAACCTCATTTTGCCGCATTAAAAAAAGGGCAGAGTATTGAAACGATTACGCTGGAAGAAGCTCTTGACCTTTTTAAGTTACCGCTTACACTAGGGGAATATGAAGGGAAAGAAGTGTATGTGAGTATGGGCAGGTTTGGTCCTTATATAAAATGGGGTGAAGATTTTATTTCCATTCCGAAAGGAGAAGATCCGCTCGAAATAGATATGGAAAGAGCGATCGAGTTGATCAGCCAGAAAAAGGAAGCCGATGCACCGATCGCGATGTATGATAGCAAACCAGTGACAAGAGGTAAAGGAAGATTTGGCCCTTATATAAAATGGAATGACATGTTCATTAATGTCCCCAGGCGGTATGATTTTGATGCGCTAAAGCAGAAGGACATTAATGAACTGGTTGAAGCAAAAATTAAAAAAGAAGCCAATCGCTATATACAAACCTGGCCCGAAGAAAAGATCTCAATTGAAAATGCAAGATGGGGCCCTGTGCTTAAGTTTGGGAAGAAGATACTTAGAGTGCCGAAGAAAACTGATGATACCAAATATACCGCGGAAGAACTTTCATCTGTCTCACTTGAAGACGTAAAGAAAATGATCGAAACGCAAATGCCGGACGCATTTGTGAAAAAGGCTGCGAAAAAAACTGCAACGAAAAAAGCTGCGCCGAAGAAGGCCGCTAAAAAGAAGAAGAAGTAAATAACCTATTGTGGTTACCGTCAAATACAGTCTGACTGAAGACGAATACAAGGCATTCAGTTATTATACTGGCTGGCAATCACCAGCTAAAAAAACTTACAGAATAAAATATTTTGCCAGGACATTATTGTTTTATTTAGTCGCCATTTTCATAATTTTTTTTACTGCAGGAAATTTTATTTTGGATTTTAACTCAATCCTCATATTTGCAGTGGTAGCTATATTACTTTTTGTCTACCTGCAAATTCGGATCAAACTATACTATGATGGCATAGTGAAAAAAGTAATCAAAGAATCAGGCGAAAATAGAATATTGCCTGTCACCGAATTAACGGTCAGCGAAACGGGGATAAATTCTTCTTCAGATCTGGAAGATGTGACGTACAAATGGAATGCGATCATGAAAAAAACTGAAGTCAATAAATGCTACTATTTATATCTCAACGCAAGACAGGCACTCGTAATCCCTCAACGTGTCTTTGCCAGCCAAAACGAAAAACAAGAGTTTGATAAACTTCTTGCAGCGCATCTCCCTTTACAAGCCGAATTCATAAATCACATTTAAAAGAGGGCCTCCCCTTTCCGGGAGACCCTTAGTTTTCATATTGAGAAATGATTTACGATGCAACTGAACAGTGTCGATATCAGCTACTTCAAGCAACAGCAGCTATTTAGTGCCTGGAATACGGAGATAAATTGGTTGATTGGTGACTACCTCGGTGGGAAAGGAAAGTGGACTACTCTTGGCAATTCTTCAGCCAACTGAAAAGAGAATGGTGCGATCAGTAATTTTATGATAGACTGCCGGAAAAGGGTTTCGTTTAATGAGCGGCAAAATTGTTCAAATGCGCCTGTCGGAAGATATGATCTTCGTGAAACGTGAAAGGTGAAACGTCAAAAATACCTCGATTCACGTTTGACGTTTCACGTTTGACGCGCTAGAACATTCGCTGATCAACATCTTTAATAAACTTTATTACCCCGCTCATGAACACTTGCTGATCATCCCACATACAGAAATGACTACCATTGGAACAATACAAATAACGACCATGTTGAACCATCTTGCTTTGTTCTTCCATAGCGTTTGGATCCATGGTGTCATACTTAGCACCGATCATTAGCGTAGGAACTTTTATCTCTTTTAACCTGTTCTTGATATCCCAGTTTGCGAGCCTGCCCCCAATACCGAATTCAGATGGCCCTTGCATCATAACATAAATTTCTTTCGGCACTCTCATGCCAGCCAAATGTGTAAGACAACGAACAACGGGTTCCGGCCAGGGATCTAACCGGCAGATATGCTGCTGATAAAAATTTGGCATTAGTAGTTCATCATAACGTGGATTCGAAAAATCTCTTTTTGCTTCAATGTCTCGGATCTCGGCCAGCACTTTTGGGTCCAGCTGTTTTGCCAGCACTTCATCCGCATATTTTCCATAATCGCGACAACTGGCCACCATATCAGCAATAATTAATCCCTTCATGTTCTCCTGGTATTTCAACGCATACTCCATTCCGAGGATTCCACCCCACGAATTTCCAAGAACATAAAAATTGCTTTTATCCGCACCGATGGCTTTTCTAACCTGCTCCACTTCATCCACGTAGCGATCGATCGTCCATAAACTCGAATCAGATGGTTGATCACTGTACGGAGCACCTAGTTGATCGTATTCGTAAAATTCAAAACCTTCTTTTGGGAAAAAACTTTCAAAACACTCCATGTATTCGTGTCCCAATGCCGGGCCACCATGAAGCAATAAAACTTTTATTCGATGATTGTTACCAAAACGCTTTGTCCACACTTTAAATTCACCTACCGGTGTCTTAATGGGTATCATCCGGATGCCGGCTGTTTGAAGTGAGGTATCACCATAGTTAAAATAAACAGAGACAGGGGTATTGGCTCCGGTTTTTGGTTTTTCCATCTGGCTGCAGGAAAAAAATACTATAGAAAGAAACATGAGGAAGATTAAAATTCTCATAGCTTTATTTTTTGGTGCATAAAAGATAACCATTATTTGCTAATCCATTCATACGCAAAACTTAGCTCATGAGATTCTTAATATCTGCCATTTTTTTGGCCATGCAGATCTCTTCGTTTTCCCAATCAAAGAGTGATTCAATACAGCTTATTCGCAATACAGTAAAATTATACGACCTTGACTTCACGGAACAGGAAGCAGACTCCATGCTCGATAATGTAAAAGACTATACTGAAAACTACAGAGCACTGCATAAAACATTACCAACAAATGATATCCCCTACCCTTTTGCATTCAACCCCCTGCCGCATGGCGAAACGATTCCAACAAAACAGGAAAAAGTTGTGTGGGATATTCCTAACAATATCCAGATGCCCGCAAACAAAAATGAACTGGCCTTTTATTCTATAACGCAATTGGCTTCGCTTATTAAAAACAAAAAGATCACATCTGTTGAGCTCACAAAGTTTTTTATTTCCCGGCTGAAAAAATGGGGTGATACTTTGCAAAGTGTGATCACTCTTACAGAGGATCTTGCCATGCAACAGGCAACCCAAGCCGACGAAGAAATTAACAAAGGAAATTATAAAGGGCCATTGCACGGAATTCCGTATGGATTAAAAGATCTGTTTGCGGTGAAAGGATACAAAACAACCTGGGGAACCACGCCATATAAGGACCAGGTGATCGACGAAGACTCATATGTTTATACGCAATTAAAAAACGCCGGAGCTGTCTTATGTGCAAAGCTTTCATTGGGAGCACTGGCTTACAATAATAAATGGTTTGGTGGTGAAACGAAAAATCCATGGAATTTAAAACAGGGCTCAAGCGGTTCCTCTGCAGGCTCCGCCGCATCGGTTGCCGCTGGTTTATTACCATTCACTATCGGGACGGAGACATACGGTTCTATTGTGTCGCCTTCAGCGCGATGCGGCGCAACTGGTCTCAGGCCTACGTTTGGTTCGATTAGTCGCTCAGGTGCAATGGTGCTTTGCTGGAGTCTTGACAAAGCAGGGCCCCTTTGTCGTAGCGCGGAAGATGATGCGATTGTGTTCTATTATCTAAAGGGCACTGATGGAAAAGATGCAGGTGCTGTTGATCATGCATTTAATTACAATCCTAAACCTGACTTTTCAAAATTAAAGATCGCTTATGCAGAGAATTATTTTAAACAGCTGGACAAAGGCGCACAGGAGTGGAAAGTGCTTGACGTATTTAGATCACTCGGCGCAAATGTTCAACCCGTGATCTTTCCTGATTCAATTTTATATCCCGTTAATCTTATCAGCATCATCTTAAACGCAGAAAGCGCTGCAGCTTTTGATGAATTAACCAGGACTAACCGGGATGATTTAATTGAAAGACAGGACAGAGATTTCTGGCCAAATGGTTTTCGCAGCGCGAGGTTGATCCCCGCTGTTGAGTACATCAATGCAAACAGGTATCGCTACAATCTTTGTAAGGACATGTACGAGTTCATGAAAAATTATGATGTATTGATCGTTCCTACATTTGCCGGGAGCCAATTGCCCCTTACCAATCTCACGGGCAACCCTTCTGTTACTATGCCAATGGGATTTAACAAGACCGGCAGCCCGGTAAGTATAACATTACTCGGAAGATTATATGATGAAGCCACTATCTTAGCGGCTGCTAAAGCTTACCAGGACAAGACCAATTTTAATAAGATGCATCCTTATAAGTTCATGAATTGAACCCTGCCTACCGGCAGGCAGGCAGGATTTGCAAGATTAAAAATCATTATTAGGAAATGAACAAGCCACTTTTATTAACTGTCATCGCCTTTTCATTAATATCATGCTCGACAAAGATCAAAGTTGATCTCTTAGTTTACAATGCTACAATCTATATTGTCGATTCGTCCTTTTCGATTGCTGAAGCAATGGCTGTGAATGATGGAAAAATAGTTGAGACTGGAAAAATCGCTGATCTGCAAAACAAGTACGACGCAAAAGAAAAGGTCGATGCGGAGGGTAAATTCATTTACCCGGGATTCATCGATGCACATGCACATTTTGTAGAATATGGCCAGTCATTGTTCACCGTAGATCTGTATGACAGTAAAAGCATTGATGAAGTGGTGAAAAGGGTTAAAGATTTTGATTCTACTCATCCAGGTGAAAAATGGATACTTGGTCGTGGTTGGGATCAAAATAAATTTCCCGGTAAAACATATCCCACTAATGAAGAATTAAGCAAATTGTTTCCGGATAAACCAGTTTTGCTTGGAAGAGTGGATGGTCATGCTGCTATCGCAAACGACAAAGCACTTGAGATGGAAGGTGTAAAAGCTGGTGATAAAATTACTGGTGGTGAGATTGAAACAAAAAATGGAAAACTTACAGGAATCTTAATTGATAACGCACTCGATCTTGTCTCCGCAAAAATCCCTTCACAAACTTCCGCAAAATTGCAACAGGCGTTGATGGAAGCACAGACAAATTGTTTTGCCGTTGGACTCACCACCATCGACGATTGCGGTTTGAGTCATAGAACCATTTCTTTCCTTGATAGTTTGCAAAAAACCGGCGATCTGAAAATGCGCCTCTATGCTATGCTCAGCGATGCAAAAGACAATTATGATTTTGCGTTTTCTAATGGAAAAATTAAAACCGACCGTTTGAATGTTCGTTCCTTTAAAGTGTATGCAGATGGTGCATTGGGCTCAAGAGGCGCATGTTTATTGCAACCATACTCCGACAAACCCGGATGGTCAGGGTTTTTATTAAGCAGTCAGCAGCATTTCGATTCCGTGGCAAAGATCATTTACGATCATGGCTGGCAAATGTGCACGCATGCTATTGGCGACAGCGGCAACCGTACAATGCTTGTTGTTTATGGAAAATACTTAAGAGAGAAGAATGACCTGCGCTGGAGAATTGAACATGCCCAGGTGATAAATGAAAATGATTTTAAGTTATTTGGTGAATACAATATTGTGCCTTCTGTTCAACCAACACATGCAACAAGCGACATGTATTGGGCAGGTGATCGTCTGGGTCCCGAAAGAGTGAAAGGTGCGTATGCTTACAAGCAATTGCTTAGACAAAATGGATGGATTCCGCTGGGAACAGATTTTCCGGTTGAGGATATTTCTCCGTTCAAGACCTTTTATGCCGCCGTTGTCCGAAAGGATGCTAAGGGCTGGCCTGGCAGTGGTTTTCAAATGGAAAACGCCTTGACCCGGGAAGAAGCCTTGCGTGGCATGACCATTTGGGCAGCAAAAGCAAATTTTGAAGAAACCGAAAAGGGTTCGCTTGAAAAAGGAAAGTTTGCAGACTTTGTCATCCTTGACAATGACCTGATGAAAGAAGTTCCTGAAAAACTATTGCAGGTAAAGGTTTTGAAGACGTTTGTTGACGGAGAGAAAATGTATGAGAAACAATGAATCCACCAATTGCTAAAAAAAAAACAAAAGGTCATGATTCGCATCAACCTTACCTCATCCACGTCCGTTATAAAATAGGTACCAGCCTCATGAAGTTTGAGTTAAAAAATTATTATGTTTGTCGCTTATGAAAGGCACAAAGAAACTGAAAGTTGCAATCCTTGATCTTAATGCAGGCGAGCCGAACCAAAGCATGCGATGCCTGCGAACCATTCTAGGCAATTTTTCTGAAGAAAATAATATAACTGTGGAATGGAATGAGTTTGACGTACGCCTGCGTAATGAGGTTCCGGATATGGACTATGATGTTTTTATTTCAAGTGGAGGGCCCGGAAGCCCACTCGAGAGCCGGTATAGCGATTGGGAAAAAAAATATTTCGCATGGCTTAATGAAGTGGAACGCTGGAATACGAACCCGGCCAACCTGCAGAAGAAGTTCGTCTTTTTTATCTGTCACTCGTTTCAATTATCTGCCAGACATTATAATATAGGTATCATTACCAAACGCCACTCGCCTGCATTTGGTATTTTCCCGGTTCATATGCTGCAAGATGGTTTTAATGAGCCTGTATTTGCCGGTCTGCAAGACCCTTTTCACGCTGTTGATAGTCGCGATTTCCAGGTGATCCAGCCCAATTTGGATGTGATCAAGAAAATGGGCGCAAAAATTCTATGTATAGAGAAAGAACGCCCGCATGTGCCTTACGAAAGGGCCATCATGGGTATCAGGTATAACGAATATATGATCGGCACACAGTTCCATCCCGAGGCCGATGCAGCAGGTACGACAAATTACCTGAACCGTGAAGATAAAAAGAAAGCAATCATTGAACATTATGGTGAGCACAAATGGCGCAGTATGCTCAGTCATCTTGATGATCCCGATAAAATTCCATGGACTTATTCTCGCGTCATTCCAAATTTTCTAGCGCAGGCGGTGGAGCAACTGTACGCTGAGTTAGTCTAGCTTCTTATTTTGAAATTTTGGAATTGGGAGATTTTTAAATTCACTTTTTGCCATTTCCAGGCAGAATTAACCACAGAGTGATAACCGTTGAAGATACTGCCAGCTCGCAATGCATAGAGACTTTTTAGATGTGCCTGGCTACATCCTTTTTTATAGCGGTATTATATCACCTTCACTCACATTTCGATTGCCTGTATAAAAAAGACCAGCTCCAGTAATCTGAATAAAGCGGTTTATTGGATTAATACTTTCGCTTGTGATAATGATTCTGCTAGCTTTGGTAGGGTTTGCTTTGCTGTACCGAAAGGGATATCAGAATTGATAGTAAATTTCAAACTGCTTTCCAATTTCCCAATCACACTTTTCCCAATCGATTTATCCTTAACTTCCCTCAAGAAATAACCTTATGATCCCTGCTTTGCGAAAGGCATTCAACGAAAGTTTTACCAAAGAAAAATATCAAGCGTTCTTAAATGAGCTTGGTAATGTATATCCGGGGCAACTGGATTTTCGTGTGGCAGAGACACCCGTTTTCATTGACCAGTCCTTCAAAAAAAAGACCCTTGATTGTTGTGAAAAAATAATTGACATCATTGCGGATCCGAATTTTAAAGAATACACAAGACATGCGGTTCCTCCGCACCTTGATGTGCCCAATGAAAATGACCATTCACATTTCATTGTGTTCGATTTTGGGATTTGCATCAATGACAAAGGCAAATACGAACCGCAGCTCATCGAAATGCAGGGCTTTGCAAGCCTGTTTGCTTTTGAGATCTTGATTCCTGAAGTCTCAAGAAAACATTTCCCCGTTCCTGACTACCTGGATTGCTATTTGCATGGATATGCGAAGGAAACTTATATACAATTATTGAAGGACATCATTATCGGCAAAGAAGATCCTGAAAATGTAATCCTTCTCGAAATTTTTCCGAGAAAACAAAAAACAAGGATCGATTTCTTCGCAACAGAAGATTACGTTGGGATCAAAATGGTTTGCCTCACCGAACTTATAAAAGAAGGAAAAAAGCTTTTCTATACTAACAATGGAAAGAAAACTCAGGTAAAGAGAATCTATAACAGGGTAATTTTTGACGACCTCCTGCAACAGTCTCCCGAGGTGCAGGAGAAAGGTAAAATTTTTTTTGAAGAACTTGACGTTACATGGATATCTCACCCCAACTGGTTCTATCGTATCAGCAAATACACATTACCACTGATCAAACATCCACATGTTCCTGAAACTTTTTTTCTGAAAGATGTAAAGCAACTCCCGGATGACCTTGAAAATTATGTGTTGAAACCGTTGTTCTCTTTTGCGGGCCAGGGAGTGATCATCGATCTGACATCAGATGATCTCAAAAAAATAAAAGATCCTGAAAACTGGATCTTACAACGCAAAGTAAAATATGCAGACGTGATAGAAACACCCGATATTCCTGCTAAGGTCGAGATACGTATTTTCTATTTCTGGAAGGACGGTGAAGCAAGACCTGTCCCGTGTAACAATCTTGCTCGCATAAGCAAAGGGAAGATGATCGGTGTCAGGTACAACAAAGACAAGGAATGGGTAGGCGGAAGTTTTTGTTGGTTCGAGAGATAGAACCGCGATTTATAAAATTGAAAACCAGCCCGCCGGCAGGCAGAGATTAAAAACAAATGGGTTTACAGAATGACAAAATATAATTTTATATTCCTTGTAACCGCACTCTTTTGTATTCACGTATCATGCAACCAACAAGACAAAGAGGTGCAACAAATGCAATCAACGATCGATAGCCTGGAAAAGCAACTACATAGCACATACAAGCCAGGTCTTGGTGAGTTTATGACAGGTATACAATTACATCACTCCAAGCTTTGGTTTGCCGGGCAAAATCAGAACTGGCCGCTTGCGGATTTTGAGATTCATGAGATACAGGAATCGTTGGATGATATTGGCGAGTTTTGTAAGGACAGGCCTGAAGTAAAAAGTATCGGAATGCTTAAGCTGCCAATAGACAGTGTAACCAATGCAATCCAGCAAAAGAACCTTCCATTATTTCAAACCAGCTTTTCCTTATTGACAACTACATGCAATAATTGTCACAAAGCAACCGATCATGGCTTCAATGTCGTTATTATACCTACTGCTCCGCCGGTATCTAACCAGGACTTCCGGGTTGCCAAATAATTTAATTTAAATTCATAACCTAGTTTATGCAGCGAATAAAGGATATAAAGCCCAAAGAATTAGTATCGGGAATTACCGGTTATTATGTGCATGGTGACAAACATACGCTTGGTCTTATTGAGTTGAAAGCCGGAAGCGTTGTGCCTGAACATCATCACATCCACGAGCAGATCACCTACATCCTCGAAGGACAATTGGATATGATCATTGGAGGAGAGCCCTTTTCTCTTACACCGGGCATGTACCATGTCATTCCATCCAATACGCCGCATAGTGCAGTGGCAATTAAAAACTGCAAAGCAATCGATACATTTAGTCCTGTAAGAGAAGACTACAAATCGGCCGATATTGCCGTTGGCTGGAATTTGCAAAACCAATAATACCTCACAAGAGCCGAGAGCCTTTACGTAAGATAAAAAGTCTATCTTTGAAAACATTTAGACAAGGCTAAAATTATTTTACAGTATGGCTAAAAAATGGGTGATGTCATTCTCCTTTTTCTGCTCAGGTTTCTTTTGCGCTGGCCAGGAAGAAAGAATTGACACCGACCGGCCTGATCAAACTGAATCTGCAGGTATTGTTCCCAAGAAGTATTTCCAGGCAGAGATTGGGTTTAACAAAGAGAACACGTTTTTCATAAACTACAATCTTGTCTATCCTACGGCGTTATTGAAATATGGATTTAATCGATTTGAATTAAGATTGGAATCAGTTTTTATCAGCACTTACGAGCATCGTATCCCTGAACCGAAATGGACGACGGGACTGCTGCCCGTAGAAATAGGTTTTAAAGCTCTTATTACTGAAGAAAAAAAGATCGTACCTAAAACCTCTCTTATCGTTCATCTTGGGATACCGGTGTTAGCGTCATCGTCTTTCAAGATCGATCATCCAGCGCCTTCCTTTCGTTTCACTATGCAGAAAACAGTCAGCCCTCTTCTGGGCATTGGTATAAATGTCGGGGCAGCATGGGACGGCATTCAATCCACTCCCCTTTGGCTATACACATTGTCCCCCGGTTTCAACGTTGGTAAAAAATGGTACATGTACGCAGAGATATTTGGGTTCATCCTGAAAGACGAAGCACCACAACACAATATTGACGGAGGCATTGGCTACTATCTAACAAACGATGTCAAACTCGATGTTTCAGGAGGTTTCGGTATTTCCAGGACATCACCCAGGAATTACTTCGCTCTTGGAATTTCTTTCCGGGTAAACACTAAGAAAAAATAAATACGCGTGGTCATCCTTTTCCAGAACTATACTGACCGGGCGAGCTCCAGGTTATTATGGTTGTCATGATCAGGATATTTTTTCCTGTAAACACCGTAGATAACGACCGGGAAAATAATAAGTGTGAGTAGTGTGGCACTTATGAGTCCCCCGACGATCACTATGGCCAATGGTTTTTGTGTTTCAGATCCAATGCCTGTCGATATTGCTGCCGGCAGGAGTCCAAAGATCGCCATCAATGCGGTCATTACAACTGGACGCACACGGCTGATAGCTCCTGTTTTTATCGCTTCGGTAAGGGGCATATTTTTATCCAAATTTTGTTTTATCACGGAAATAATAATGACGCCATTTTGAATACAGATGCCGAACAGGGCAATAAAACCAATGCCCCCGGAAATATTGAAATTCGTCCCCGTTATGATCAATGCAAGAATTCCTCCGGCTAATGCAAATGGAACATTTAGCAGGACGAGTGATACGTCTCTCAGCTTCCGGAACAATATGAGAAGAATGATAAAGATCACGACCAGGCTAATAGGCACTACAACAGACAGCCTCGTCATGGCTCTTATTTCGCTTTCATACTCGCCGCTAAATTGAATAGTATAACCCTTCGGTAACCGGATCTGATTGTTCAGCTTTTTCTGCGCATCGGCAACGGTACCTCCAAGATCCCTGCCACGCACCGCAAATTGCACAGCAGAGAAGCGTTTGTTATTGTCACGATAAATAAAGGCCGGTCCACTCTTTAATTGAATGTCAGCTATCTCTTTCAATGGAATTTTTGAGCCTGAAGAGGTCCTTATCAATAAATTGCCGATCTCAGTTTCTGACCTGCGAAAAGGATATTGATAGCGTATGCGGATATCGAATTTTTTTTCACCTTCGTACATCTGCGTCGCTGCCTTGCCTCCAATTGCTAACTCGATCTCCGCGTTCGCCTCTGCCGCGGTAATTCCATAGAGCGCCATTTTAGGTATATCAAGCTTTATCTGCAATTCCGGTTGCCCAAGGTTTTTCACAATTCCGACATCCGTCATTCCTGGAACTGCTTTCAGTTTTTGATCAACCTCACGTGAGATGGCTGAAATGGTATCCAAATTTTCTCCAAATACCTTAACCGCCTGGTTCACGTCAATACCTGCAATGGCTTCATTCACGTTGTCAATAATGGGCTGCGAAAAACTCCAAATAGTTCCAACATACTTCGATTCCAGCTTGGCCTCCATTTCCTTTATCAACTCATTCTTTGATATTTTCGATTTCCACTTTTCTTTGGGATACAGGTCAACCAGGCATTCGATCGCAAAAAAACCTTTTGCATCTGTCCCATCGTCAGGACGACCAACTTGCGAGACAACTTCCCGGACCTCCGGAAATTCGAGCAGATCATATCGCATACTATCTGCCTGTTCTTTCGCCTGCGACAATGAAACACTCATCGGCGCATCGCCTTCCGCCCACAATGCTCCCTCATCGAGGTGAGGTATGAATTCTGTTCCAAGAAATTTGGCGGAGAAAAATGTCGCGGCCACAACAGCCACGGCTATTCCAAGGCTCAACTTTTTATTCTTCATTACCCAGTTAAATGTCCGTTCATAGTATTTAATCATTCCTGCTACAAGAAAATTGTGTTTCTCTCTTACATTCTTCCGCAACAGGCGATGTGATAAGGCAGGCACAAATGTGAGTGTAAAAAACAACGCGCCAAGCAGGGCAAAGCCGAGAGTATATGCCAGCGGCGAAAATAATTTTCCTTCTACTTTTTCAAATGAAAAGATCGGGATCAGCGCGGTGATAATGATAAGTTTTGAAAAGAAAATGGCCTTACCCATGTCAACCCCGGTACGACGAATAATTCCAAGTTTGGCTATCTTGTTGAACTTCTCCATGCCTATTTCTGCAGCATAATAACCTAGCGCCACAAAGACGCCTTCCACCATCACGACGGCCCCATCAATCAGTATCCCAAAATCAATAGCCCCTATTGAAATAAGATTGGCAAACATTCCTTTGGCGTACAGCATAATGAACGCAAAAAGAAGAGAAAGAGGAATGATCAGTGAAACGATCAATGTGGCCCTCCAGTCACGCATAAACAAAAACACAATGAGCGTAACGAGAAAAATTCCTTCCAGCACATTGTGGAAGACAGTGTGCAAACAAAAATTGATCAGGTTTTGCCTGTCATAAACCGTAAGCATATTCACGTCAGAAGGAAGAACTTTTTCATCGAGTTCTTTCACTTCCTTTTCGAGTGCCGTTAGCACCGGTCCCGGGTCAATACCCTTCCTCATTAATACAATACCTTCTACAACATCCGGTTCATGACCACGGGCGACGATGCCTAAGCGGGGATTGGTGGATTCATACACTTCAGCTACATTTTTTACCAGTATAGGTGTACCGTTTATATCTTTTATGATGACGCTTTTGATGTCATCTATGCAACTTAATAACCCCACGCCTCGCACAACAAATGCCTGCGACGATTTTTCAATAACATCGCCACCTACATTGACATTGCTCTTGCTAATGGCATCATACACGTCCAGTGCCGTCAAATCATATTGAGCAAGAAGATTGGGATTGACACTGACTTCATAAGTTTTAACAGGGCCACCGAAAGCAACTACGTCCGCGACTCCGGGCACAGTACGAAGATTGCGATCGATCACCCAATCCTGTATTGTTCGCAATTCTGCAGGAGTTTTTACGGATGAATGCAATGTATACCGAAAGATTTCATCGGTCGGGCCGGTTGGGGGAGTAAGTTCTTCATCAGCACCTGCAGGTAATTGGACATTTGGCAATAGTGCCGTTATTTGCTGCCGTGCGTATGAATCATCCACGTCATCTTCAAATACGAGCGTAACCACAGAAAGACCGAACATAGATTGCGAACGCAGATTGATCCTTCGCTGGACACTATTCATTGCTATTTCAACGGGGATGGTAACAAAGCGCTCCACTTCCTGTGCACTTCTTCCGGGCCAGCGGGTGATAATGCGTATTTGCGTATTGGTGAAATCGGGAAAAGCTACAATGGGTGTTTTAATAAAACAAAATATCCCAATCACAGTAAGCGCTCCTGTCATAAAAAAAGTGAACAACTTATGACGTAGCGAGAACGTAATAATATTTTTTACGAGTTTGTCCATAAAGAAGCTATCAGGGTGAAAAGTAAATTTTCAGAAACATTTCTTTGTTGATTCGACATTGCGAGCCCGCCGCATGCCGCGCAGCAATCTAAAATCAACAGCCAGATTGCATTCATAGTTTCTTTAAAGCAGTGAATATGAATAATCCGTTCCGGGAAATAACCAGGTCTCCTTCATGTAGCGTGCTGTCTGCCAAATATGTTTTGTCGCTGACTGATTTGTAAACATCAATCGGCTGCATACCGACATCACATTGTTTCTTAAATAATACAACATAATTCTTGTTATCGTCGAACAACACAGACCGTGAGGGAATGACCAATCGCTTTTCCGTTTCAGGAAAAAGAATTGAAATGTTTGTAAACATCCCGGGTTTGAGCGTGTAATCCGGATTGCTAAGGCGGATCTTCACAGCCATCACATTTGTTTCAGGGTTTAGGATATTTGATATTCGTTCAACTTTTCCCGAGAATTTTTTATCAGGATATGTAAGCGTCGTTATCTCTGCATTACTCCCCTGTTTTATTTTTGCAATGTCAGTTTCATATACGTTCGCCGTCGCCCAAACTTCTTTCAGATCAGAGATCGTAAATAAATTATTAGCATCGTCGGCGCGAAGCTCCATTCCTGTATTCACGTTTTTCTCAACGATGAATCCACTGATCGGGGCCTTTATTTTATAACCCGAGCCGGTAGAGTCATTCATTTCAGTGCCGCCTCCGTATATTTTCAGCACTTCCTTTACTTTATTAAACTCAGCAAGAGCCTTACGATATTCGCTCTGCGCAGTGAGATAGTCCTTTTCTGAGCTTACACCACTATTGCGCATATCAGCAGCTACATCCATATTTTTTTTGGCGACATCAAGCTCTGAGCGGGCAGATTGGTATTCATTAAAATAGTTTGCCATGTCGGAGCTCCGTATCGTTGCGAGGAGTTGGCCTTTTTGCACAAAATCTCCCAGCGAAACCTTCACGTCACCCACATGACCACTTACTTGCGGAAAAACTTTCACGACATTGTCTTCATTAAAACTGATCTTGCCCGAGAGCTTCAGGTCGCCCATTACAGATTCCGTCTTAACAGTATCGAGGGTGATATTTAACATCAATGAATCGGGAATGCAAAACCCCGTAGGATCACTATTCGCGATCTCGTTATGACCGCCACACGACATCAATATCACTGCATCTAAAATCAAGAAGAAAAAAAGTTTTTTCATAACCGGATAAATTATTTAAAGATGATTGTGCCTGTTGCCAGGTTCAAATTTTCCAACGCATCAAGACGATTATTTTGCAAATGATTCAACTCCAATTTTGAATTCTTGTAGGTTTCATAATAGTCAATAAATTCAAGCAGGCTGATTGTACGGTTCTGGTAACCCTTTATAATGCCATCAAGAAGTTTTTCATAATCAGAAGTGAATTCGGGTGAAGCCGTTTTGTACAACCTGTCGGTTTCCAGCAATTGCCTGTACGCATTGCTGATCTCATTCTTTACCTGCAATTCCGCCTGCGATTGTAGTTGTTTAGTTTCTTCGATTTGAAATTGCGCTGCCTTAATATTACCCTGGTTCCGATTCCAGAATGGCAGATCCATGGCAACGGTAAGGGCATTGTAGTTACGTACATAATTTCCCGCTTTATCATAATTCGCAGCAAGTAAGAGATCAGGTGTTCTCAATGCTTTTTGCAGGGCGAGATTTGACTGGCTCAGTTGAACCTGCGAATATGCTGCTCTCAAATCATAACGGTTCACCAGGGCAGAATCAACCAATTCAGCATAATTAAGTCTGTTTACATCGATTTCATTGAAGCCCGCACTCACCAGCGGACTTACGGGCCTTATCAAAGTATCACCCGTGAGTAAACTGAGGTTTAATTGTTTTTCAGTGGATTGTTTGACGAGGTCAAGCCGTTCGTTCTGCAAGCTGAATTGTAATGCTTGCAGGCGAGCAAGATCTTTAAAAGCAATATTTCCTTTATTATACTGGCTGGTATAAACGTCGATCAAAGTTTTTAACGATTCTATCTCCCTGTCATAAACTTTAATTGCATCACGTATAAAGTATATCCCGTAAAACGAGCTTCGCAGTTCATAACGAAGCGTTCTAACCAGGTCGTAAAACTGGTAAAGTGATATTTGGGAATTGATTTTTGCGATATCAATTTGCCTATTCCGTTTTCCAGCCAGAATAATTATTTGCTGAAGAGTGAGAGCTGTCTCCCCGGTGGAAGAAAGGTCAAACCATTTTTTTGTATCCTGGTTATAAACACCCTGCTCGATAGCAAAATTCGGGTTAGGATAAAGCTTTGCCTGGACAATAGCCGCATCGGCCATGCTTACCTGGTATTTTGAGGCGAGCAATAGAAAATTTTTTTGAAGGAACTGGCTTTCTACATCCTGTAAGGTGAGGTGGAGCGTATCTTCCCGCATAGGCGGCGCAACTTGTGCCTGGACATCCAGATACGTACATATTATAACCACCAACAACAAACAGGATAACTTCTGTTTCTTGTCTTTCATTTCAGTGATTAAAAATTGACATTATGTTTATTAGTTTGAAAACGCTTCAGCGATTCCGGCAAGCAATAAACAAGGGAACAATAAGAGAGTAGTTGGAGAAATTAGATTTTGGGAGGAGGCACCTGGATGTCAAGAGAAAGGGAGATCAATTTTTTTTCGATGTAAAGAGGAAATATTTTATTGTCGAAATTGAAGTTATCTTCTTTGGTAACTATTGGTTGGGGGACGATACAATTGGGAAGCTTGACCACATGAAAATAGCGAGCATTGTCATCGTCACTGTCCTTGATCGGTTTGTGTTTTATGTGAAAGGTATTGGCTAAGTATTCAACGAGGCTGTTGACGTCTTCACGCTGCTGGCCGTTCTTATCAAAGACATCTACTTCGTCTATCTGCGCAATAAACATCGAGAAGTTGATGTGTGACATCAACACTATGAAGGCAATTATTTTCATTGCGAGGCCAAAGATATATGTATAACAAGCACTCTTGATAATGAAATTTTCTTTACGACTTGTTAAAACGAAAGACCCATATCTTTTATTTCATTCATGTTCGCGAAGATGCTCGGTATGAAAAGATGGGGTCGTCCCAGCGGCATTACCCCAAAAACCATGGTTTGTTATCCGCCTTTCAATGGGAATATCAAATATGCGATACTCCCCGTTTTCAAATTAGCTATCAATTCATTAAATTTGAATACAAACCGTCGATATGAAATTACCGCTTCAGGAATTTGTTAAACGGACAATAGAAGAAATCACTGCAGAGCTTCCCCCAAATTATTCAGTCAACGACAATATCAATTTCGACGTTTCTTTCCTGATTGATGTCGATGACGCTGATGATCTCCAATTAATAGCTATTACGGACGAGCTGGGACGAGAAAAGAAATCCCTTCATAGAGTGTCGTTTTCCGTGAGCAAAAAAGGATTCGGATTGCCCGCAAAAGTCGGTAGCAGCATTTTTGCTAAATCTGAGACAAAGGACTAGGGGCTAAACCAATCTGGATTAAGTTTTATTTACGACAAGCATTTTGCTATTTATTCAATGACCTCTCTGCCTTTCGCCGAAAAATATACCATTTAACATCAAAGGGGGGATAGATAAGCGTAGCATTCCCTACAGAACGATCAAGGAAATTAAATACCCACTCCTTAAAAACAAAACCCGGCGTCTTTTCTTTAAAAAGCGACAGTGCGTGACTTAGACTGATCCTTTTTATCGGCAATCCTTTTCCCACCAGTTCAAATCCATGAAAATTGAATAACTGAGTCAGGGTCCTGTCCGAAAACCAGTGAACGACACTCGGCGGGCTATACTCATGCCAGTGCTTTCCTAATATTTTGGCCATGGCGCTTTTCATATTCCATGATTCGACCAGGACCAATCCATCATTCGTCAACATGCGGGAAATTTTTTCAAGGGCAGCATCAATGTCATAGAAATGGCCGACTACCTGGATCAAACTTATTAGGGAAAATTTTTCCTGGATTTCAAAGTTCTCTAAACTGCCGGTAGTAATGGGAAGTTTCAATTCGCTTCTTCCATATTCCGCCATGGTATCATTCGGTTCAATCCCACGACATTCCCAACCTGCGCTTTCAAATCCTTTCAAAATGAAGCCCGCGGCACATCCCACATCCAATACTTTTCCGGGCTTTGCATGTTTGGAAATTAGTTTAGCATACCATTGCCCAGTCTTGTATAATATGTCTTTTTCTTCAAGGTAATTGGGGTATCCATGCTGCCCCGCGAAGAAATAATCATCTGAATATACCAACTCGACATGATTTTCCGGATCCCTGATTTCCAGGAACCGGTGGTTACATTTCCTGCATTCTAAAATCTTAAATTCATTCTTCTCAAACACAAGGGCTCTCTTTTCAGTGCAAGAGCTAAATAAAGCGCAACTTCTTTCCATTTAGGATTTATTTTAAGACTGACAACAAAAAGTTGTGAAGTAATTAAAAGTTATTCGCCATGCCAGGCGACCCATGAAAAGAAAATCAAATACGCAGAACGCAATTCAGTCGAAGAACGGAGCAGGGCGAACTTCGTTCAGGTGTGTCAGCTTCTGTGGATAATGTTGAAAAGGATCTTAATCCGGAAATGTGAACGGGAAGAATAATCGGTAAGTTTTCTGTCCATTTTCTGTCGACTCCCGCTAAGTTGTTAGTTATTCTTTGATCTTGTTGGATCTTAGCAAGCTTGTATTCGTCCCTGCAGCAGCCTTTATTGGCTGACTTATCCTTTTTTTGCATACCGCATATGCTGCATTTGGAACTCCTGTTATGCCATAGACTTCCGTCGGCAAATTTGCCCATGCAATAGTGCAGTTCAACGGCTGCACCTATCGAGGTAAAAAGGTAGATAGTTGCTGATATCGCAATAGCGATCTTTTTCATATTCCGCGACCAAAAGTAAAAAACAATTTGAGTTCTCAAGCCATTGCACTCGATACAATTTTCCACACAGTTCACAATGATCCAACAATGGTTGTATGTTGAGTAAGTTATGCCAGTCTGCTAAAGGTTAAATAATTTTGACCAATTAGAATTGGGTAGTTCAATAAAAATTGCCGTTATAAAAAATACCATGAAAATATTCTTTTTCACCTCTTTGCTGGTGTGGCTGCTGTTGACCGCCTGCCACGATCAACCGGCCGAAAGTCCTGGGACTATTATTGCGATTGGTCAAATGCCGGCTGTCGCGACGGATCACTCAAATAACATACACCTTGTTTATGGCAGCGGAGATAGCATTTTGTATTGTTATTCTGTTGATGAGGGGAAAACATTTGCTGTACCCGTTCTAATATCGGTTGTTCAAGGGCTGGCTGCTTCTCATATGAGAGGTCCGCAAATCGCTGCAACCAATGTTGGTTTGTCAGTTACAGCTTGCAACACCGAGGGAGATATATTTTCTTTTGTAAAGGATCAATCAGGCGCGTGGTCTGAAGGTTCAAGAGTGAACGACAGGGACACAACGGCAAAAGAAAATCTGATGGCATTGGCCTCAAGCGGTGATAACGTTTTTGCGGTTTGGCTCGACCTGCGTGATAGGCATAATAAAATCTTTGGTGCCAGGTCAATTGACGGTGGGAAGACATGGGCAAAGAATATCATGATCTATACTTCACCAGATACAACGGTTTGTGAATGCTGCAAACCATCGATTGCGATGAAAGGAAACGCCATATCGATAATGTTTCGGAACTGGCTTAATGGAAATAGAGACCTATACTTGGTACAATCTTTAGACGGAGGGGCTTCTTTTGGGAAAGCCCAAAAATTAGGAACTGGAAGTTGGGCATTGAATGGCTGCCCTATGGATGGCGGCGCGGTTGTCATAGATAAGGATGAAAACCCTCAAACGGTTTGGAACAGGAGAGGAACAATTTACTCATGCGCACCCGGCAGGCAAGAAGGAGAGTTAGGAAAAGGAAGAAGTTGTACAATGGAATCTGTAAACGGAAAGAATGTCTATGCCTGGGTTGAGGATGGCAATGTTGTAGTCATGAAACCGCAGGGGATGAAAAAAAATCTCGGCGCAGGACAACTCCCGGTGTTAAGAGCTATCAATAATGACCACGTAGTTTGCATTTGGCAAAATGATAAACAAATTAACAAGGCTGTCGTAAAGTTATAGAGATGATACCTTACTCGTGGTATAGTCTCAGAAAAATTTCGAATGCCATTGGATTTTTTCCATAGAGATCATCTAGCTTTTCATCCGTATGATAAAAGGTAACCTGGCCACCTGTGGCCACATTTAGCTGTCCAATTTTGAAAAGGTCATAATTTAGACCCGCCGTTAAACTATTAATTGGAAAAACAGAATTTGGCCCATAAATATTCTCATCAAGATTCAATTCCTCAGTTGACTTTTGCACCCATTCGTATCTTGAATACAAATCTATTTTATTTCTTTTCCATGAGCCTTCCAATAGAAAAGCGTTCGCTGCGTCCTGATCTTGAATTTTATTCATCCCCCATAGAACAGTTGCATTGAATGTACCAAACGAAATGGGCAAACTATAAATTGCCGAGGCAGTTGTACGGTTTACGTCTTCATCTGGGTGCAGTGCCTCGGGGCTTTTTATAAATCCATGCGACACCTGCAATGCCCAGTTTTCCGATGGGTTAAGCGATAATCTGCCACTCCAGCTATCAAAATGAGGTTTATCAAAATCATACCTGCTTTCGTCGGGCTCCCTGCCTGTAAAAGAAGAACCTTCAATCTTCAACTTACCATATCGGAAACCGATAGTAGCAACACCAAAAGTTACATGCGTCGCATCCACCCAATGGTGAGAAATGGGAACATCAGGATCGGCCAACGCCGATGGCCGATGCATATAGGCTACCGGACCTAGTGCAGGTTCGCCCGGATATCCAAAATAAAAATATAGATCAGCTTTCGGTGATAAAGCTTGTGAATAACTTACAGCAAGCTCGGCAAACAGGTCATGAGGGTGCTGCCTGTCTACTATGGGTTGTCCCTTATAAGATTCACCAGTCTGAAATAATAATGGAAAGCCTCCAGATCTCGCTGTTAACGGATCGAGTGAAAACATTGTGCTGAAATGAAACAAACCATTTAGTCCAACTTGTCGTTGCCCCATAAACATCAGCCATGCGGGCACATCAACCTCCTCATTTCCCCGCGAACCTTTATTTGTAAAATCCTGGTTGTTGTATCTCAAAAATAGATTTTCATGGAGCATAAACATCCAACCATGCTTGTGATACATGTATGCATACATAGGCGACGCATCGGGGAGCCAGGCGGTTCCAGACCCATTTCGACCCATAGGAAGATTTAAGGAATACACATGACTCATACTCATGTGATGGCTCATGTTTTTCATTCCTGGCGTGGCCGTGTCAGATATATTCATATTCATGTCCATTTTCACACCCATCGAATCGTGCTGAGCTCTGATCATTCCACAAACAAAAATGGCTAAACCAACGCAAATGCAATATTTCATTTAAAAACTTTTTGAATAGTAAGCGACATTGTCTCCACATGGTGGGCAGAATATTATTTGCATATCTACCTGCAGTTGAAATACAGGACCGAAAGTTATCCAGTTACGAGTCTAACGGATCTTATACCTAAGCCCCGCATAGAACATTCTGCCCGTCAGCGGCCCCCACACTAATGAAGCATCGAAATAGGGGCCAAATGGTTGATCCGATGCCAATATTGGATCCTTTTGATAATAGTTTGTCAGGTTTTCACCACCGATATAGATATCAAGAGGATGTTTTTTCCCAATAGTTTTGCTAACCTGTGCATTCATTAAGATATACGAAGGAGATCTCTCGGGCAATTGATATTGTAGTGGGTTATCGCCCGTAAAAGGAATCCGCCTGGTACTGTTGTACGTTACAGTATAATCAACCTTCCATCCTTTCAACTCATACGCCATGTTAGCAAATGCACGATGTTTGGCCATTAGTGGACGTTCGAGCAATTCGCCATGATAAGTTGTTTTTACATCAAACAGCCGATAGGCAAGACGAAGATTAAGTTTAGGCAAGATCTCATGATCGACCTGGAACTGGAAACTATTCGAATAGGATCTTCCTTCAAGATCATAAAAATCGACTTGCCTTGCGCTTTTATCCACATCCACTATGACCTGGCTTTGAAAATCAGTTCTGAAAAAATCGATACCCACCGAGCCCTGCCGGTTGAATAGCTTAAACTTTTGATCAAGACTTAGCCCTTCATTCCACGCGATTTCAGGATTTAATCCATAAGCCTTCGTTGATCCGTTACCGAGAATATTAACTTGTCTCGAGCTTATGAGAACCCCCAAATTTTCAGCGAAAATATTCGCTGTCCTTTCTCCCCTGCCTCCACTTATTCGAATAGTAGTTCCTTTCACAGGTTCATACCTTATGTGCAATCGGGGCGTTACAAAAAAACCAAATAGATTATTGTGATCTACGCGCAGCCCTGCCACCATGCCGAATTTATTAGAAGGATCATACGTGTATTCAAAAAAAGCACCGGGTACAACTTCCTTTCTATTATAATCAGTATTCCGGAAATTTTCGTCATACCTGTCATACAGGAAACTGATACCGGTTCTGAATTTATGAGTGGTAGTTCCGATGATTGACTGATAGATCAGGTTAGAATAAAAATTATTTTGCGTCGCATCGTATGTCGTCATTCCAAAATAAGAGTTCTGTTTGTGTTGGAATGATGACAACTGTAATCCAAAGCTCTTATATTTTTTTTGTGGAAATACATAACCGATCTTGGCAAATTCTTCATACCTGTTTGTATTTATTCCGAGTCCATAATAATTCGTCGTAAACTTATCTTTCGATGGTTCATAATTTACATCTCCGCCCGTTCGCTTGTCGACGAGTGCCTTTATAGCAAATTGCACCAGCCACCCTTTCCCGTCGTCAAATTTCCACCTGTTCATTGCACTGAACAAGTTACCGGTGGGCAGATCGCGAAAACCATCCTGATTGACATCAAGCCTTTGATTATTTAGAAAATCGTCGTGCAACAAAATTCCGGTAGACCATTTCTTTCCCAGTCTCTGGGAATAATTGAGATTGAGATCAGTTTTTCCAAAATCATTTACATATGCATTGGCAAAAAGTTTTTCGCTGGCTTCGGGTTTTTTTAATTCGACATTGATCTGCCCGGCAATGCTTTCATAACCATTGGCAACAGAACCGATTCCCTTTGTAAGTTGGATGGATTCAATCCAGGGACCGGCGATTGAATTTAATCCAAGAGGTGTTGCAATTCCCCTCGGCCCTGGCAAATTTTCAACAGTAAGTTGTGTGTAATTTCCCGAAAGACCTAACAATTGAATTTGCTTTGAACCTGTTACCGCATCATTATACGATACATCAACGGAGGGATTTGTTTCAAAGCTCTCACTAAGGTTACAACAAGCCGCTTTGAATAATTCTTTATCAGTCATCACCTGCGTTCTGACGGGATTCAGCACAGAGATATAGGAAGCTTTCTGCCTTGCCGTTACCTTCACTTCCTTCAAGCGCCCTCCCGCAGCCATCACCACTCTCACCTCCTGTGAAGGTTGGACTGAAATTGTATCGCTCTCAAACCCGGCATAGCTTATCACTAACCGTTGAACGCTGCTGTCAGTTGAAAGTTTAAATATACCATCGCTACCCGTTATTACACCCTTGCCTGTACCCGACCACATCACACTCGCACCCTGCAGAGGATGAAAACTTCCTTTACTATCCACCTCCATAACCACTCCGGTTACAAGACCGGTCTTTGAAGGTGCATTTGCAGAATGGCTGACACTATCCCCAGGATACGTTGTCTCCTTCTCGCGGTAATGACAACACTCGGGTAATTCATTGTACACAATGTCCTTTGCTTTTTTCAACTCCGTATCATGCCCGACATCTGCAATTCGCTGTTGAACTCTCTCAGGAGTAGTGATCTTCGGATCATAGTCGAGGGAAAGTGATTTCGTGTCTACATGCCAAATGGCAGATTTAACTCCTTTTCCTTTTGCGGCCTTTTCTATACGGTCTTTGCACATTTCGCAGAGCCCGGATACTTTGAATGTGACAGTGCTGTCCTTTGGGAGAGACCTTTCCTGGGCATTAATAGATGTACACAGAACAGATGTATAGATGATCGCCCAAAATCGAAATTTCATTTTTAATAAGATTACAGGCCTAGTAATTCCCTGATCTTATTTTCGAGCTCTTTCTTTTCAGCATTGATGGCTACTACATTACCATTCTTATCAATAAGAAATGAAGCAGGGATGGCATCTACCTGCCATTTGGCGGCAGATCTTGCATCCCAACCTCTGGAATCATTTATTTGAAGCCACGTAATTTTATCTTTATTCACTGCTTTCCTCCACTCATTTTTATTGTCGTCCAGCGAAACACTAAGGATCTCAAATCCATTTTCTTTGTATTTACTATATAACTTGACGAGATTCTTATTCGAATAGCGACAGGGTCCGCACCATGAAGCCCAGAAATCAAGCAAGAAAACTTTCCCTTTCATCGATGACAAACGAAGTGAATCGCCTTTTATATCCGGCAGCGTGAAATCAAGCCTTGTGTCGGTAATGTTTGGTATTTCCTGTGATCTTGCTGACATAGCGATCACAGTAATGCAAGAGATAAGAAAATAAGTTTTCGGGATTTTCATTTTTTCAGGATTAAGCCCCCCGACAGCATCGTCGGGGGACTAAAAATAATAAATATGGCGCTGTGCTGCAAGCCACACTATACTACTGTTTTTCAGCCGTGGCACCCTTTCCGGAAGCCTCCGCTTTTTCACAGCAGCCTTTATCGGCACAGTTTGCATCGTCCTTACAGCAGCCATTGTCCTTGCAGGCAGACATATCCGTGCATTTCCCATCCTTCATTTTGCACTCATCACCAGCGCAACAACTCGCGGGTTTTGCTACAGCCTGCCTATCATACTGGCAGCATTTATCAAGGCCCTTATAAGCTGCGTCGGATGCTTTGAATTTTGGAGTATCATAACCGGCGTCTGCAATTTTTTGCTGAATAGATGCAACATCGGTTCCGGCATTATAACTCACCTTCAGGATCTTTGAATGCATGTCCCACGCTGCATAAGTCGCGCCGGCTTCTTTGGCCGCCTTTTCGATTTTCTTTTTACAGGTGCCACATTCACCCGCCACTTTGAAAGATTCGCTCCTTGTTTTTTGAGAATAGCCCGCCGCAGTTATTGATAGACAAACTGCAGCTACTATAAATATTTTAAGCATTTTCATAAATCAAAATTTGAAAGTAAAAGATTGTTTTAAATACAATGATGAATACGGTCTGGCCAGTGACTCACTGACTCAACGACCTAATGACTCAAACAAATCTCAAATTCTGAAAACGCAGTTTTGAAGATAAATATCAGGCTGTGATAATAATGGGGGAGAATGATCAGCTTTAGCGAGATCAATGTCATCTTTTAATGAAACAGGTGGTAGAAACCCAGGGAGTGTCAGCACTGCAATGTGAGCATCTTTAAACGCAAACGAGAACGAAGAAGTTTGATGATCATCCTGCAGTTTTATGATCTTCACTTCGTCATGACAACATCCGCGCGTACCCGTATGCATGTGACATTTGGGACACCAATCACTTTTTGCTTTGTACAGGCTATACGAATCATAGCGATCCATGCAGTAATGAAAATTTACCAGCACACCACAGGCGAAGGCGAAATAAACAAACACTGTAAATGATGCTATTGCTTTTTTCATGATGACATCACAAAGATAATAACGTAATTGGCATATTGTATATGATCCTGGTCAATTTGAGTAAGGCTTTGTTAATTCACAAAGCTCCACCA
>Ga0207679_10000322_pt1 | contig 35751 bp, 35 predicted proteins | sample KBSC73metaG_FD_184320 | JGI IMG/M metagenome (GOLD analysis project Ga0207679, IMG submission 184320) | Corn rhizosphere microbial communities from Kellogg Biological Station, Michigan, USA - KBS C7-3 metaG (SPAdes) (version 2) | ecosystem: Host-associated > Plants > Roots > Rhizosphere > Soil ... | reverse complement strand
CCGCTCTTCTACCCGGACTGAGAAGCGCCTCGAGGACCGGGCACTGGCGGAGTCCGAGCTGGGAGAGTCTCAGGGGCCCGAGGTCACGTCGAGCACCCGCTGCTCCAGCGAGCTTCCCTGGGTGAGGGCGCTGATCCGCACGCCCCGGGCGAGCAAGGCCTCGAGGACCGCGGCGATGACGTCCTCGGCCGGCGGCGCGTCCGGCGCGAGCCGCACCGCGAGCTGACCCGACGGGGAAAGGTCGACCCGGGCCACGCCGGGCAACGCCCGGAGCTCGGGGAGCGGGACGTCGCCCCGGCTGACCTGGAGGGAGAACTCGGCCGCGCGGCGAGTGACCTCGGCCATCGTGCCGTCCTGGACCACCTTCCCGTGGTCGAGGACCGTGACGGCGTCGCACAGCCGCTCCAGCTCGGCAAGGTTGTGGCTGCTGATGATGACCGTCCGCTGGCCGCGGAGCCCCGTCAGCAGGCTGCGCACCTCGGCCGCGGCGCGGGGGTCGAGGCCGGCGGTGGGCTCGTCGAGGAGGAGAAGCGCCGGCTCACCGAGCAGCGCCTGGGCCAGCGCCACCCTCTTGGCGATCCCGTGTGACAGCGAACGGGGCGAGGCGTCCCAGGCATCGGGGAGCTGCACCCGCTCCAGCGCGATCCGCGCCGCCGCCTCGGGCCGGGCCTCGCCGGAGAGCCTGGCCCAGGTGGTGAGGAGCGTCCCCACGTCGAGGTAGGCCGGGAGGTCCGCGTCCTGGGGAAGCACGCCGAGGCGGGGCCGGTGGGAGCCGCGGTCGTGCGGGTTCCTGCCCAGCACCCGGATGGTGCCGGTGCCGGGGCGGAGGAATCCCGCGGCCAGCCCGAAGGTGGTGGTCTTGCCGGCGCCGTTCGGGCCCACCAGCCCGTGGCAGCTGCCGGGGCGAACCTGAAAGGTGACCCGGTCGAGCGCGACGGTCCTGCCGTAGCGCTTGGTCACCGTGTCGAAGGTGAGCGCGGCGTCCACGACCTCTCACACATCCCTGGCCCGGAACACCGCCCAGGCCACGCCGAGAAACAGCGCACCGAACACCGCGTACGCCGTCGCGGAGCTGAGGAGCGCGGTGGTGGAGCCGAGCACTCCGGAGGCATAGGCGGAGGGCGAGAGCCAGCGGAAACCCTCCGTCCACGAGGCCGGGCCGCCCATCCGATGCACCAGCGCTGCCCGACTGCCGACGGCGTGGAGGATCCAGAAGCCGAACAGAGCGCCCACGTTCAGCAGGAGGCTGCTCCCCGGGCTCGAGGTCATTGCCGAGGAGAGCGCGGTGAGGGCGAGATACCCGAAGGCGAGCGCCGCGCCCCCCGCCCAGAAGCGCGCCGCGGCGGCCGCGTAGGGGAGGGGCTCGAGCCCCGGCCGCAGACCTGCTCCGGCGACGAAGAGTCCTCCCACCACCAGCGAGAGCAGCAGCCCCATCACCACCGCCTGGGCGAGAAACTTCCCGGCGAGGATGCTCCCCCGTCGCGCGCGCACCGCGAGGTAGCGGACGCTGCCGGTGGCCGTCTCCGCGCTGAGCTGGTCGTATCCGAGCAGGGCGATGAACAGCGGGAGGAAGAACAGGTCGGCGGCGAACACCAGCGGGACCAGCAGTGGCAGCTCGGTGAGCCGCTCGAGGGCCGCGCCCTCCGCGCCCAGGAAGAAGCCGAGGATGCCTGCACCGGCAGCCGCGGCCGCCTCCGGTCCCTGTGCATCGAGCCCGCGGGTGAGCAGCCCGAACAGCAACCCCACCAGCACGGTGGAGGTGCCGAAGAGCAGCAGGAGCACCAGGACCCGCGCGTTCCGGAGGTTGCGGAGCAGCTCGGTCCGGGTCACGGACAGCGTCTCGAAGAGGGGGCTCAACGTGGGCCAAGGGCCTACCAGAGGACACCGGGCGAAGTCTTCACCGGGGGAAGGAGGCCGTCGTACGATGGCTGGCACATGCGCGCTGCGCTCTGGCTTCCGCCCCTCGCCGTGCTGCTCACCGGCTTCACTCCCGACGACGAGGCGCTCGACCCCACCATGCTTCCTGGCTCCGCGGCCGTCACGGCGCCCGTCGAGGCTCTGGAGCCGGTGGCTCCCGATGCCGTGCCGCTGCCGGTCCCCAGCAGGGTCAAGACACCCCCCCTCGCGTCCGCGCGCCCGCTCGCCCCGGCCGAGGATCTGATCTCCCGCGCCCGGCGGGACGGCGCGCACTACGTGGTGAATGGCGCCGAGGGCGAGGCGGCGCTGACCCTCGTGCCCTTGCTACAAGAAAGCCTCACCCGCACGCTCAGGGACTACCAGACGCCCTGGGCGGCGGTGGTGGTGATGGAGCCATCCACCGGCCGGGTGCTGGCGATGGTGGAGCACAGCGAGGCGGCCCCGGGACTGCGCGGGCTTCCGGTCAAGGCGGTGTTTCCCGCGGCGAGCATCTTCAAGCTGGTGACCGCCAGCGCGCTCCTGGACGAGGGGGTCAGTCCCGACGACGAGTCCTGCTACCACGGTGGAAAGCGGAGGGTGAGCGAGTCGTTGCTGGCCGACAGTCAGCGGGATCGCGAGTGCGTCAGCCTCTCCGAGGCGCTGGGGCGGAGCGCGAACGTGGTGTTCGCCAAGCTGACCCACCGCTATCTGGACGCGGACAAGCTCCGGGCCGCCGCCGAGCTCTTCCGGTTCAACCGGCCCATTCCCTTCGCCATCCCCACCGAGCCCTCCCTGGCCGCCGTGCCCGAGGAGCCGCTGGAGCTTGCCCGCACCGGGGCCGGCTTCGGTGACGTGTTCCTCTCCCCCCTCCACGGCGCGCTGATCGCCTCGGTGGCGGCGAACGGCGGGCTGTGGCGGGCGCCCATTCTCTTCGAGCGAGACCTGGCCGAGGCGCCGGACCCCGAGCGCATCCTCAGCGAGGAGCGCGCCGCCGCCCTGACCGCGATGATGCAGGAGACGGTCACTCACGGGACTGCCCGTCGCTTCTTCCGGCTGCGCGAGCTGCGAGGGGCGGTGGGAAAGACCGGCTCCCTCGCCGATCGCAATCCCTTCCGCGACTACTCTTGGTTCGTCGGGTTCGCGCCGCGCGAGGCTCCGCGGGTCGCCGTGGCGGCAGTGGTGGTCAACGAGCCGAGGTGGCGGATCCGCGCTCCCTGGCTGGCCCGCGAGGCGATGCGGCTCGGGCTGGAGGCGGTGGGGGGGAGCGGCGGAGGCCGCCTCGCCTCGGTCAGCGGAGGTCGATCAGCCCCTGGTCGACGAAGCCCTTGAAGCACCGGAGCGCATCCAGCTCGTGGATCGGGGAGACCTGGACGATGGCCTCCACCGTCCGCTGGCCGTCGATCCGGGACAGGAGATAGCGCTCCGGAGCGCTGAGCGGCATCTGCCGGACCAGGCCGGGGGACACCTTGAGGTGGGGAACCTTTCCCCCATGCACCAGCTCGGCCTTCAGCTGGTCGGCGAGCGCCGCCTCGGCCTGACGCAGGAAGTTGGCGGTCTGGGCCGACGGTGAAACCTCGTAGGCGCGCCGGGCGAGCGCGGCCGCATCGCCGACGTTGCCCGACGTGTAATAGGCCTGGGCCGCCCGGAGGATCTCGTCGGGCCCCTGCTCGCTGCCGAGCACCTCGGGCACGGCGGTGGGCACGGTGGGTGATTCGGTGGGAAGGACGGAGACTGCGCCGAGGCGGTGCAGCGCGAACAGCCGCTGGTAGAGGAAGAAGTCGGTGGAGTGGAGCCCGAGCACCAGGTCGTCGATGGTGGCCCCCTCGTCGATGAGGGCGTACAGCCGGTCGTCCAGGCTCCCCGGCTCCGGGGGGGCGGCGAGCTGCTCCCGGTCGATCCGGAGCCGCACCCGGCCAGTGGGGAACACCTCGCGGATCGCGCGCCACGCGGTCTGACGGAGGTCCGCTTCCCGGTGGACATCGAGGAGGCTGACGCTCACGTCCAGCCCGTGCGCCGGCGTGGCGGCCTCGCCGGGGGTGAAGGTGAAGCGGCCGTCAGTCCAGTCGAAGCAGCCGAGCAGCGCCTCGCGGAACTTGAGGGAGAGGGCGTTCCGGACCGCGTCCTCCGGGACCTTGCCCGAGTCGACGAGGATCTTCCCCAGCGCCACCTTGGTGGCGAGCTGCTGCTGGAAGGCCTCGGTGTACTCGTCCTCGGAGATCATCCCCATGTTCATCAGGAACTGGGCGAGGTACTCGCGCGGCGCGTTGCTCCCGGCCTGGATCACCGCGCCATCCCGGATGACCACCTGATGACGTTCGTCGGGGCGCTCGACCAGGAGCGTGCCGGTCGCCTTCCGGTTGCCGAGATAGGCCACCAGGTCCCGGAGAGGCATGGTCGCAAGGTCGCCCAGGAGGCCGCGCATGCGCGCTAGTGTCACAGGCGTGACGGTCCGGATCTACACGAAACCCCGCTGCTCGCTGTGCGTGGAGGCGCGACGGGTGCTCGAGGAGCTCCGGACCCGGGTGGATTTCGTCCTGGAGGTGGTGGACATCCGGGACGATCGGGACACCTGGGAGCGGTACCGACACGCCGTGCCGGTCGTCCTCCTGGACGGAGAGGAGATTGCCCGGTTCCGGGTGGACGAGAGGCTGCTCGAGGCCCGGCTGCGTGGCACGGGCGTTGCGTAGAACAGCCTCGGCACCCCCATCGGGGCGAGCCGAAGCCTGAACTTCTGACGGATGCCGGCCGAGGCGTCCCTGGAAAAACGACCGTGCCCCAGCAGCACCCACACACGCCGAGGGTGATGGTGGTCGACGAGTCCGAGGCTGCCCGGACCCAGGTGGGGGAGGCGCTCCGGCAGGCGGATTTCCTCGTCACGGCGCTGGGAAACGCGGAGGCGGCGCTCCCGCTGTGGACGCTGTTCCGGCCGCACGTCGTCCTGATGGCGGTCCACGCTCCCGGATTCGCCTCGGTCGCGGTGGCCCGGCGTCTCCAGAGACTCGCCGGCGGGGCGGTCCCCTTCGTTTACCTGCTCGACGCGCCGGATCCGGAGCTGCGCCTCCACGTGCTCGAAAAGGGACACGGGGTGGATGCCCTGGCGAAGCCGCTGGAGCTGCGGGAGCTCGTGGCCCGCGTGCGCGGCCTGCTCCGCTTTCGCGAGGGCGTGCGGCGAATGTCCCGTCCGACGGAGGACGAGGTGACGGGTTTGCGGGACCGGTTGACCGGGACCTGGAGCCGCCGGGCGATGAATGCCTTCGTGCAACAGGAGCTTCTTCGCTGCGAGCGTCACGGAGGCGGCTTCGGAGTGCTGGGCATCGAGCTGCAGGGATTCCGTCACCTGCGGCGAACCTTCGGGCGGACCATGGCCGACCGGCTGGTGCTGTACGCGAGCACGGTGCTGCTCCAGGCCTCGCGCGAGGCCGACGTCGTGGCGCGGATAGCGGACCATCGCTTCGCGGTGCTCCTTCCCTCGACGGCGGAGGAGCTCCTGCCGTGGGTCCGCTCGCGTCTGGCGGAGCGGTTCGACCGTGCGCGGTTCCAAGTGAACGGACGCATCGTCCGCACCGCGGTGTCGATCGGATGCACGGCTTTTCCCGAGATGCAGGGGAACGCGCGGCGGCTGTTGACAGCGGCCTTCACCGGGATGTCGCAGCCCGAGGTGGTTCAGACGCCGGTGCTGAGCTGAGCGCCCGAGCCGTCCGGGGCTCGGCCCACTTCCGGGTTCACGCGTCGTCTCGCGGCCGGTGCGGTGCTCCTTCCGGGGGAGCCTCTCAGCGGGCCCGTCTTCGGCGCGTGGCACCCCGGCCACTCGGAGAGCGCTTTCGCGCCGTGCCTGGCGAGGGCGCCTCGAGACGCCGGGACAGGACGAGCACGCGCGCGTACTGCGCGGGAGTGACCGGAACCACGCTCAAGCGGCCTCGAGTCACGAGCTGGAAGTCCTTCAATGCAGGATCGGCGCGGATGCGCTCCAGCGACACCGGGTTGGTCAGCGGCTCGACGGGCTCCATCTCCACCGACGACCAGTCCTCGCCGGGGGCGGTGGGATCCGATCGCGCCGCCCGCGACACGCGGGCGATGCCCACGACCGCCTTCTCCTCCGTCGAGTGGTAGTAGAGGCACAGGTCCCCCACCGCCATCGCCCGCAGGTTGTTCCGGGCCTCGAAGTTCCGGACGCCGGTCCACTCGGTCCGGCCATCCGCCTGGAGCCGCGCAAACGAGTACTCCGAGGGCTCGCTCTTGATCAGCCAGTGGGAAGGCATGGCCGGGACACTAGGTCAACGCGAGGCAGTCGGAGGACCCAAGCCCCGGAGGAGCACGCAGGGCGTGCGCCCCCGGCAGCCGGTCCATCTCGAGATCTCTGAGGCGACTAGCGTCCGGTGCCGCCGCTGGTGCTCGGCGTGGTGGTGGATCCGGGGGTCGTGGTCGAGCGCGGGCTGGTGGTGTCGTGGGTCCCGGTGCTCGAGCCGCCGGTGCCCTGCGTGCCGCTGCCACCGGTGGCAGTGCTGCGGTCGAGGTCCTTCAGGATGTCCTTCGCGTGATCGCGGTGATCCTTGACCTTGTCACGTGCGTCGGAGACGAGGTCATGAACCTTGTCCTGTGACTTGAGCGCGGGCAGGGCGGCCTCGAGATCCGCCAGAACCGCCTCGTGGCCCTTCACCATCTCCGACATGTAGCTCCGGTCGAAGGTGGCTCCGGTCGCGGAGCTCAGCTTGTGCTCCGCCTCCTCGCCCATGGTCTTCATCTCCTGGCGCTTCGATGCGGGAATCTGGCTCGAGGAGAGCGTCACCTTCCCCTTGCCGTCCTTCTGGACGAACTCGGTGATCTTCTTGTCCAGCGCGGTGTGGTCGTCGATCATGTCCTTGGCGAAGTCCTTCACCTTGTCGTTCTGCGCCTTGGACTGAGCGGCCCGGCCGAGCTTGATCTCGTCCTGGTTCACCTGGTGGAGCATCGAGAGCACGCCGGCCGGGCTCATCGCAGCCGCGCTCTTTCCGGTCTCCGTGGCGCTGGGGGTGGTGCTGCTCGGGCTGGTACTGGTCGTCGCCGGCGGCGGCGTCCGGGTCGCGGGGTTGGGGTCCGCGGCCGTGCCGGTACCGGATTGGGCAAAGGCCGCGGCGCCGACGAACGTCGCCGCCAGCGCGAGCCTGTGGGTCAGTCTCATGTCGTTCCTCCTTCGGGTTGACTTCTGGAATGTGCGGACCGGTGGTGCGACGTGGAACCCTCGCCTCACCCCGTGCTCGGCCGACGGAGCTCCGTCATCGCCCGTCGGATCGCGCGCTGCCCGCTCGGGCACCCGGGCGCCCGGAGGATCAATCCGTCGCCAGCCAGACCCGGAGCGCCTCGGCGACGCTCCAGGCCTGGGCGAAGCAGCCCCGCGGACGGAAGGGCTCCGTGGCGTCGAAGATCTCGCTCACCTGCCCGAGGCAGGCCTCGGACAGCTCGTTCTCCAGGCCCCGGACCATCTCCCGGGCGACGATGCGCTCGGGGCGGAGCTTGAGCCATGCGTCCACGTAGTGCCCGAGGAGCCAGGGCCAGACCGTGCCTTGATGGTATGCGGCGTCCCGCGCGCGCAGGTCCCCGTCGTAGGTCGGCTTGAAGTCCGGGTCATGGGGCGAGAGCGTGCGCAGGCCCACCGGGGTGGTGAGCAGTTCCTGCGCCACGCGCAGCACCGACTCCCACCGGCCGGGGTCGAGCACCGGATGGGTGAGGCTGATGGCGAAGATCTGGTTCGGGCGAATCTTGGGGTCGTCGCCCTGGGGCCCGTCCACGACGTCGAAGAGGCAGCCAGTCGCCGGATTCCAGAATCGCCGGTTGAACGCAGCGCCGGCGCGCTCGGCTGCGGCGCGATACGGAGCGGCGTCCTGGTTCAGCTCGCGGGCCCAGTCCCCCATGAGGGCGAGGGCGTTGAACCACAGCGCGTTGATCTCCACCGCCTTGCCACGGCGGGGCGTCACCACCCAGCCGTCGACCTTGGCGTCCATCCACGTCAGCTGGAAGTCATCGGCCCCCTGAGAGAGAAGGCCGTCTGCCGGATCGACGTGGATGTGAAACAGCGTGCCCTGCTGGTGGTGCTGCACGATGTCCACCAGGACGGGCCACAGCTCGCGCAGGAGACCCGCATCGCCGGTGTGCTCGAGGTAGCGTTGCAGCGCGTGGAAGTACCAGAGGCTCGCGTCCGCGGTGTGGTACACGCCCGCGTCCTTCCCCTCCGGGAAGTAGTTGGGCACCAGACCGTCCTTCACGTAGTGCCGGAAGGTCCGGAGAATGGCCGCCGCCTCGCGGGCCCTGCCGGTGCAGAGGGTGAGGCCCTCCAGGGAGATCATCGTGTCCCGGCCCCAGTCGGTGAACCAGGGGTAGCCGGCGATGATGCTCCGCGCATCCTGGCCGGTCGCGCGCGCCCAGGCCTCGTCGGCGGGCCGGTTCCTCGGAGCGATGATGAACTGGTCCGCGGCGAGCACGAAGCGAGCGGCGGGGCGCTTCCGTGCAGCCTGGTCGGCGCGGTCGAGCAACCGCCTCTCCCGCTCGAGCTCGAGCGCGAGCACCTCCACGGGATCCCGCTCCAGCCGGTCCCAGCCTTCGACGGTGACCCCGAGGGCGACCGACGCCCCCGGCCGCACCGTGGCCTCGAAGTAGCCGGGGCTCGTCAGCTGATCCACGTGCTCGTCCCCACGAGCGCGGTCGACCCGGTAGACCAGCGGGCCGCTCGTGGCGGGGAGCCCGACGAAGACCGGCTCGCAGTTGCCGTGCATCCGCATCCGGAGGGTCGGCGCCTCCGGGCTCGGTTGCATCTCCACGTGGAGCTCCAGCAGCCGGACGGGGACCGGGCGCGGCTCCATGCCGTCTGGACGGGACTCGTGCGCCCGGAAGGTGGGGTAGGGCCGCAGTCGCAGCAGAAGCGGCGGGCCGCCGAGGTGACGGTACACCGCGAAGACGGTGTTCTCGCCGTGCACCATCGCCAGCGTTCGGCGCAGTCGCGCTTCCCCGAAGGCGTACTCCCAGGTGGGCAGCAGGCCATCGAGGCGAAAGTCGCGGAGGAGCGGGAGGCCGGGGAGCTCCATCCCCTCGGGGTGCTCGGCACCGGAGAGCCGGTGCACGGAGTCGCCGACCCTGACCTCCTCCTCGAGGCGCCCGAGCATGACCGTCCGCCCCTTGCCGGCCAGCGCGGGGATGAAGAGGCCGTGGTAGCGGCGCGTGTTGCAGAAGGCGACCGTCCCCGAGGCGTACCCACCGAGGGCGTTGGTGATCAGCCATTCGTGGCGGAGCACGTCGTCGGTGACGGCGGCGTCACGCGGTCTCCACGGCAGCTCCGGGACGCCGGGCCTCTCGACCGCAGTCATGCCGAGCCGTCCTCCCGTCCCGTTCGCCACGCTCATCGAGCGGCGGCGCGGCGCGCAGACCCGGAAATTCGTCCCTTCCCTTGCTCACCGGCGAGCCACCCCGATGTCGCAGGGGCGGGCACCGGGACGCTGGTCATGCGCCGACCTTGGACTCCGGACCTGGGGCGACGTGGGCCTTCCCCGTGCCGAGGAACTGGTGGCCGAGCAGCTGACTGGAGGCCATCAGCGCGATGCCCGCGAGCCCGAGCGCGGCGGGTTCCGCGTATCCCCCGAGCAGCGTCCCGAGCGCCGTCATCGCTGCTCCGCCCATCGTGAACGACACCACCGCCGCCGCCGCCGCCTTCCACATAGGACTCCCCGCCGCCTCGCTCGCCGACCCTGACTGAACGCGGAAACTAGGGACCGGTCCTGCGCTGTGCAGCGCGGCGCGCCGCGTTTCCGTCCCGACTGTCGAGCGATTTGACACTCGTCGCTCCCGCCCACGGGGGGCAGCCGGGCGATCCTCGCATCGGCTCGTCGTTCGCTGCGCGGGCCGAACTTCTTACGGTCAGCGGGACCGTGCGAGGTTGGATCGTGGGACATCCCGCGGGGTTGGGACGGCCACCGCTTGGCACAAGCGCTGCTTCCCCGCCCGGCGTGCAGACGACACGGACTGGATGGTGGTGCGGGGGGCTGCTGGTCGGGGCGCTGCTGCTCGGCGGCTGTGCCCACGAGCAGGCAGTGGCGCCGGTCGCGGCCGCGGAAGAGCCGTACAGGATCGGCAAGGAGGACGTGCTCGACGTCTCGGTGTGGCGAGACGCGGACCTGTCGCGGACGCTGCCGGTTCGACCGGACGGCTTCATCACCCTGCCCATGGTCGGCGAGGTGCAGGCCGAGGGCCGCACGACCGTCGAGCTGGAGCAGGACATCGCCCGGCGGCTGCAGAAGTACATCCAGAGCCCGCGGGTGACGGTCATGGTGCGCGAGGTCAACAGCTCCCGGGTGTACGTCACCGGCGAGGTGCAGAAGCCGGGGGCGTTTCCCTTGCGAGGCCAGGTCACGGTCCTCCAGGCCCTGGCGATGGCCGGCGGGCTGACCGAGTTCGCGGACCGGAACGGGATGATGGTGATCCGGGCGAACAACGGTCCGCGCATCCAGGTGCGGTACTCGGACCTGGTCGAGCGGCGCACGCAGGGCTCGGACTTCCCCCTGCAACCCGGCGACACCGTCGTCGTGCCCTGAGCGGAGCCCGCGGTGGGCCTCGTCTCCAGATGTCCGTGTCCGCCCCTGCGGCCGCCTCGTCACGGCGCGCTGGGAGGACTCCTGGCCGCGGTGCTCGCCTTCGTTCCGGCGGGGGCGCGCGCCGATTTGCGGAGTGACCTGGCGGCGGAACACTCCGGACCCATCGAGCCCATCCTTCGACTGGCACTGGAGGAGCGGTACGACGACGACGTGCTCCTCACCGGCAGCCAGGACGGCCCGGGCGCGTTCCTCACCAAGATCATGCCCCAGGTGGGGCTGCGCCTGGACCAGCGGCGGACCAAGCTAGAGACCTTCTACGGTCCGGATATCCTGTGGCGGAGCAGCTCGGGCCAGGTGCAGCTCGATCACCGCGCCGCGTTCGAGCTCCACACCGATCTGTCCCGGAAGTCACAGATCGACGCGGTGGCGAGGTTCTGGGACACCTCGGACCCCCTCTCGCTGCCCCGCCAGGGACTGGCGAGAACCCTGGCCCGCACCTTCTACGGGATCGGCCAGTTCGGCTGGCGCCAGGAGTTCGCCCCCCGGTGGAGCTTCCTCCTCGGCTATCGATTCGAGGGAGCAAAGGTGGACGAGACCGATCACCCGCCCGGGTTCCTGAACTCGCCCTCCATCGAGGTCGACTACCGGCTGACCCGGCGCGCGGACATCGGCGCCGAGTATCGGCTGCAGCTCTTCAAGTTCGGGGACAACAACGGCATCGCCCACAGCCCGGGCCTGGTCTGGAGGTACCGGATGAGCCGCTCGGCGAACATCAAGGTGTCGGCGGGCGCGGCTTTCTACCGGGAGCACCTCGACCCGTCGAAGAACGGAGTGGTCCCGCGGTTCCAGATCGACCTCGCCCAGCGGATCAGCAAGCGGCTGGACTGGATCTTCACCGTGGGACACGACCTGGTGGGCGCCAGCGGGTTCAGCACTGCAGTTTGGGCGGATTACTCCAGCCTGACGTTGAGCTGGCAACTGCTCGAGAAGCTACGGCTCTTCGGGTACGGCAGCTTCTTTCGTAACGGCCCCATGCCCAACATCGGCGTGTTTCCGTTGAAGGTGGACCAGGAGAAGGGCGTGGCGGCCGGGTACGGGCTGGGAGGGGGGGCGGAGTGGCGCTTCAACCGCCACGTGGCGATCCAGGCCACCTACGACCGGCTCGACCAGGTGGGAAGCGTCGACCCCGCGCAGACCAGCCTCACCCGCAACATCGTGGCCGCGCGGCTCACGGTGGATGCGTTCTGAGGGAGAGACGATGGATCGTGGACTGACCGTGGATGACGTGGCGAGGGCGCTCTGGCGGCGGCCGTGGGTGGTCGTCGCCGTCACCGCCCTGGTGCTGGTGGTGGGCGCGGCATACGTCATGACTCGTCCCAGGGTGTGGAAGGCCACCTCGGTGGTGCGCGTCGAGCCGCAGCAGACCGACGCCCAGCTGGTGCAGCGCACGGTGGGCGACGTGGAGCCGAGGCTGCTCAGCCTTCGCCAGGCGATGCTGGGCGGTCCGGTGCTGGGCCGGGTGGTGGACCAGCTGAAGCTCTACCCGGACCTGGTGGCGCGCCGGGGGAAGGAGGCGGGCATCGAGCAGCTCCGGGAGGCGATCGACGTCAAGCCGACCTGGAACGCGTTCGAGGTCACGGTGAGCGCCAACGACCCGAAGCAGGCGGCGGACATCGCGAATCTCGTTCCCACCGTCTTCGGCCAGCTCACCAACGAGACCCGAGCCGCGCAGGCCGCCGACGCGACGCGGGTGTTCGACGCCCAGGTGAAGGAGCTGCAGGAGACGGTCAACTCCTGGCAGCAGAAGATCATCGCCTTCAAGGTCACCCACGTGGGGGAGCTGCCGGAGCAGATGGAGGCCAACATGCGCCAGCTGGACCGGCTCTCGGGCGAGGTCCGGGCGCGCAGCGAGCAGCTGAGGGCCACGGAGGCGCGGCGGAGCGACCTCGCGCTGATGCGCAATGGCGGTGATACCGAGGTGGGTCGGGCGCAGACGGTGGTGGACCAGCTCGAGCAGCAGCTGGGCGCGGCGAAGACCCAGTACACCGAGGATCACCCCGAGGTGGTCCGCCTGACGAGGGAGCTGAAGTCTGCGCGGAGCCGGGCGCACGATGCCGATGCCCGTCTGGGCGTCCAGCGGGACGAACGGTCCCGTGCCGCCCGCGAGGTCGCGGCCATCCAGCGCGACATCGACCAGCTGGAGAAGGAGAAGCAGACCTATCAGGCACGTCTGGACCAGACGCCCCGCTGGGCGGCGGAGCTGGCCGGGCTGGAGCGCGAGTACGACATCTCCAAGACCAAGTACCAGTCGGTCCTCGGCCGGAAGGTGGAGGCGGAGATCGCCCAGGAGATCGAGGCCCGGAACGCGCCCCGGCTGTTCAGCCTGGTCAGCCCCGCGGCACCCCCTGTGGCTCCGGCCAAGCCGGACCGCTTCGGCGGCCTGATGGTGGTTCTGGTGGCTGCCCTGGGAGCCGGAGTGCTCTCCGGGGTGATGCTGGAGCTGCGCGACGAGACCATCCACGACGAGCGGCAGCTCCGCGGCGAGCTTCCGCTGCCCGTGCTGGCCATCGTCCCGGCCATGAACGGGCGAAGCGAACGCCGCGTCCTTCTTCCAGCGTCTCCCTTGCGCAGCTCCCCACGCGAGAACGCCGACAGCCTGAACTGAGGAATGCACTCCGTGATGCCAGAGAACGAGACGACGGACGACGGACAGGTGGCGAACTTTCTCCACCGCACCGACGGCAGCGGGCTGAACCCGGCTCCGGTGAACGACCGGGTGGTGTCGCTGACCGCGCCGGGGTCGGTCGCGGCCGAGCAGTACCGCTCGCTCTATTACCGGCTGGAACGGCTGCGGGACCAGCGGCCCATGCGCCTGGTGGCCTTCACCTCTGCCCTCTCGGGCGAGGGGAAGACGGTCACCGCGGTCAACCTGGCGCTCACCTCGGCCCGGGCCAACCCGGACCGCCGGATCCTCCTCATCGACGCCGACCTGCGCCGGGGACAGGTGGCGGAGATGCTCGCCTTCCGTGCGCGTCCCGGGCTGGCGGAGCTGCTTCAGGGCGACGCCGACCTGCGCGAGGTCGTGCGCCGGTTCAAGGCCAACCGGCTCGCGGTCATCCCTTCGGGGCAGCCGCCCGAGGAGCCGACGCAGCTGCTGGCGAGCCCACGGATGAAGGAGCTGCTCCGCGCGGTCCGCGAGGGATTCGACGAGGTGTACCTCGATCTCCCGCCGGCGCTTCCGTTCGCCGACGCGTCGATCCTCGGGACGCTGTCCGACGCGGTGGTGCTCGTGGTCCGGGCGAACGCGACCGCGGGAAAGCATGTCCACCAGGCGCTGGAGCACCTGGCGGGGGCCAGCGTGGTGGGGTGCGTGCTGAACGGCGCGGCGGCGGCGGCCACGCCGTACCTGAGATCGTACGTGCGCTGAAGACCTCGGGGGGTGATGGCGGGTCGGTTGGAGGGGCGGGGAAAGGGCGGACAGGGGAGATGTATCGGGTCTTCAATCACTGGGTCTCTGGACGGAAGACGTTGCTGTTCGTGGCGGAGAGCGCGGCCATCGCCGCAGCCTGCGCCACCGGCTCGGTGATGCTGGCGCACGCGCTGGCGACCAGCGGCACGACGAGCGCCACCGAGCACAGGGTGGTCACCGGCGGCCTGCTGGTCGCGCTCTCGATGGGATTCGTCGCGCTGTACCAGGCGGCGCTCTACTTCCTCGACCTCTACGACCTGCGCGTCGCCTCGGAGGACCGGGGACGAGGGGCGCGGCTGGTCCGGGCGCTGGGCATCGCCGCCTTCGCCATGGCCATGCTCCTCACGCTGCTCCGCGTGCGTCCGCCCGAGGGAGTGGTGCTGGGTGGCGCCTTCGGCGCCATCGTGGGGGTCATCGTCGCCCGAGGGGTCCTGGGCAGCGCGCTCGGCCGCCCGAGCCGGGTCCTCATCGTCGGGCACGGGCCGCGCGTCCAGCGGATGCTCGATCTGCTCGATGAGGCCGAGGAGGCCACGGAGGTGGCGGCGGTGGTGGACCCGCGGAGGCTGGATCCGGGACGGGAGAGCCTGCTCCAGGTGGCGCGCCGGGTCCGCGCCGAGGCGATCATCCTCGCGACCGAGCCCGGGCATGAGCGGGCGAGCGCCGAGGAGCTGGCCCGGTGCCGCTACTCCGGGGTGCGGGTCTACCGCGCGGCCCAGTATTGCGAGCGCATCCTGCGCCGCATTCCGGTGCACGTCCTGGACGCCGTGCAGTTCGCCACTGCCGACGAGCTGAGCCAGGGGCCGTTGCGCCGGGCCTCCAAGCGCGCCTTCGACGTCCTCGTGGCGACGGGTCTCCTGGTTCTCGCCGGACCGCTGCTGCTGGTGCTGGCGGTGCTGATCCGGCTGGACTCGAAGGGGCCTGCCTTCTACCGCCAGGACCGCGTGGGGCAGAACGGCAGGGAGTACGCGCTGTGGAAGCTCCGAAGCATGCGGCTGGACGCGGAGAAGAACGGCGCGGTCTGGGCCCGCGCCAACGACGAGCGGGTGACCCGGGTGGGGCGCTTCATCCGCAAGACCAGGATGGACGAGATCCCCCAGGTTCTCAACGTCCTCCGCGGTGACATGAGCTTCGTCGGGCCGCGTCCCGAGCGACGGGTGTTCATCGACATCATCTCCCGCGACGTCCCGTACTACGCGCTCCGGGAGGGGGTGAAGCCGGGCATCACCGGGTGGGCGCAGATCCGCTACCCCTACGGCGCCTCGGTCGAGGACGGGCGAAACAAGCTGGAGTTCGACCTGTACTACGTGAAGAACAACACGGTGTTTCTGGACATCGCGATCATCTTCCATACCGTCCGCCACGTCCTGCTGGGCCGGGGGGCCCGATGACCTTGCCGGAGTCGATGTGCGTCGAGCTGCCCCCGGTCATCCGCATCGCGCCGCGCCCGCGGGCGCAGCCGGCACGCCCGCTGCGTGTCGTGGCGCTCGGAGGTGGAACCGGTCTGCCGGTGGTCCTCCGCGGCCTCGCCCCGCACGTCAGGCCGCGGAAGGGGCGGCGCGGGGTCGACCTCACGGCGGTGGTGGCCATGAGCGACGACGGTGGAAGCTCCGGGCGGCTACGCCGCAGCCGGGGGCTGCTCCCGCCCGGCGACCTGCGGAACTGTCTGGTCGCACTCGCCTCGGTGAAGGGCCCGCTGGCGGAGGTGCTCCAGCATCGCTTCGGGGGGAGGGGGTCCCTCGCCGGGCACGCCCTCGGCAACCTGGTCCTGGCCGCGCTCGCCGAGATGCACGGCGACTTCCTCCAGGCCATCCGGTCGGCCTCGAAGCTGCTCGACACGCGGGGAACGGTGCTCCCCTCGACCGTGGAACCCGTGCAGCTGGTCGCCGAGCTCGAGGATGGCCGGCGCGTGGTGGGCGAGCGGCATCTGGTGCGTGCCGGGACGTGCGTCCGCCGGGTGTTCCTCCATCCATCGCGTCCCACGGCCGCCGAGGGCGTCCTGGAGGCCATCGCCTCGGCAGATCTGATCACCCTCGGTCCAGGCTCGCTGTACTCGAGCGTGCTTCCGAATCTGCTGGTGGACGGGGTGGCGGAGGCGCTCCGCACCACCCGGGCGCGACGCATCCTGGTTGCGAATCTGATGACCGAGCCCGGCGAGACCGCGGGCATGGGAGTGGTGGACCACCTGCGTGCGGTGCTGGAGCACGCCGGACCGGTGGTGGACGTGGTCCTCCTCAACTCCACCCCGCTCGATGCTGACCGGCTGGCTCGCTATGCCCGGGCGGGGGCCGAGCCGGTCCGGACGAATCTGGAATCCATCCGGGCGCTGGGCGTCGTCCCGATCGAGGGGGATCTGCTCAAGGCAGGACATCGCCTCAGGCACGATGCCCGGAAGCTCGGAAAGGCCCTGATCTCCGCGGTGGAAGGGCAGGGCTGAGCCGGGAGGCGGAGCGGGGGTGAGGCTCCCGCCCGCGCCGCAACGACGCCGGGGGGCCTGCCCGGCGCGGGACGGAGATTCGGAGGCGAGGGTGGACGGACGGGCCGCCAGTGCACACGTCGTAGAGCGATGCCGAGCTCCAGGCCGTACGTCCCGTCGGAACCGACGCTCGGGTGGGAGCAGCTCCGGGGCACGGCCCGCCCCCTGAGCGAGTACCCGTTCTCGGCGGGCGCCGTGACCTGGACCCATCTCGGGCGAGGCGCCCTGCACCTGGCGGCGCGGGTGCTCGGGCTGGAGGGCCGCGAGGTGCTCGTCCCCGCGTACCACCACGGAGTCGAGGTGGACGCGCTCCTCTCGGCAGGAGCCCATCCGGCGTTCTACGCGGTCGGTCGGCGATGGACGGTGGATCTCGAGGACCTCGAGCGCCGCATCGGGCCCCGGACTCGCGGCCTGCTCCTCACCCACTTCGCGGGTTTCCCCGGCCCGACCCTGGAGCTGCGCGCGCTCGCGGATCGGCACGGTCTGGTGCTCCTCGAGGACTGTGCACAGGCGCTGCTGTCCACGGACGGGGAGTGCCCGGTGGGGGCCACCGGCGACGCGGCGGTCTTCTCTCTGCGCAAGACCTTGCCCCTTCCCCACGGAGGTGCGCTGGTGTTCAACGGGTGTCGCGGCTACCAGCTTCCCGCGCTCGCCAGGCCCGCACCGGGACCCACGCTCCGGGGCCTGTGGGCCAGGCTGCTCCTCCGGGGCGAGTTCCGGCACCCGGCCCAGGGCCAGGTGCTCCGCAGGCTCGGCCACTGGTTCTCCCGCCACTTCCGCACCGGACGTCGCCCCGACCGGGCGAGGCGATTCGCGCGAGAACAGCTCGAGCTCGGCATCTCTCCCCTGGTGCAGCGGATCGCTCAGGCGCACGAGCTGGCCCGGGTGGTGGAACGCCGCCGGCGGAACTTCTTCCACCTGCTCGGGGCACTGCGGGGCGTCGCGCCTCCTCTGGTGAACGAGCTTCCGCCCGGGGTGTGCCCGCTCTTCTATCCGCTGTGGGTGCCGGACCGGGAGGAGGCGCTGGCCCGGCTCCGGGCAGAGAACGTGGAGGCGAAGGAGGGGTGGCGCAGCTTCCACCCGCGCTGCGATGGCGCCGAGTTCCCCGATGCCACCCGGCTCCGCCAGCACGTGCTGGAGCTTCCCTGCCACCAGGACCTGGGGCCGGCGCACGTGGCGCACGTGGCCTGGGCGGTCCTGCGGGCTCTGAGCCGCGACCGGACGCGTCGCTCCCGCGCCGCCGAGGGCTGACCGACCGTCGTCCACCGCCCGGACGTCCAGCCGAAGCGTACCCCCCCCCGGGTTCGAGTCCGTCGCCGCCTGGAGGATGCTGATTCCCGCGGGCCGGAGCGCCGGAGCGAGCTGTCGGGGAGCGGTCACCTGCGATAGAGCATCGAGAGCAGGCAAGCGCAGACAGGGGGTCCGCCGTTGAGTGGACGGTACGATGTGTTCGCGGTCGCACCGGCGTACGAGGGCTACATCGGACGCTGGAGCCGGCTCGTGGCTCAGGAGTTCGTCCGCTGGCTGGCGCTTCCCACCCGGCGGCGGTGGCTCGACGTGGGGTGCGGGACTGGTGCGCTGACCGAGGTCGTGGTCCAGGTCGGAGAGGCACGCTCGGTGGTGGGCGTCGACCCATCGGCCGGGTTCGTCCAGCACGCCCGCACCCTCGGCTTCGAGACGGCGGAGGTCCAGTTCCTCCAGGGCGACGCACTCGCGCTCCCGGTGGGGTCGGTGGACTTCGACGCGGTGGTCTCCGGCCTGGTCCTGAACTTCGTCCCCGAGCCCGCGAGCATGGTCGCGGAGATGGTGCGGGCGGCGATTCCGGGTGGCACGGTCGCCCTCTACGTGTGGGACATGTCCGGCAGCGTGGAGCTCCTCGCCCGGTTCTGGGAGGTCGCGATCGCGGCCGACCCCTCCGCGGCGACGCTCGCCGAGCCGGGGAGATTCCGGGAGATCTGCACCCCCGAGGCGCTGGAGGCGTTCCTCACCGAGGCGGGGCTGTCGGACGTGGCCAGCCGGGCCATCGACATCCCGACCGTGTTTCGTGACTTCGACGACTACTGGACCCCCTTCCTCGGAGGCCAGGGACCGGCACCCGCGTTCCTCGCCTCGCTGCCCGAGCCCCGGCAGGAAGCCATTCGCGAGGAGCTGCGATCCCGCCTGACCCCGAGCGCGGACGGCACGATCCGTCTCAGCGCGCGGGCCTGGGCCGTCCGGGGGACGAAGCCGGCCTGAGGCCGCGACGGAGGAGCGCTAGGGCGCGCCGACCCCCAGGAGCCGCGCGAGCTCCGCGCCGGTGCTCGCCGCCTCCGCCCCCGAGGCGAGCACCTCGTTGGGACGGAAACCCCACAGCACTCCCACCGGGCGCATCGAGGCCGCCCGCGCGGTGAGCATGTCCACGCCCGTATCTCCGACGAAGGCCACCGCCTGGGGAGGCGCGGCGAGCGCATCGGCCAGGGCGAGCGCCGAGGCCGGGTCCGGCTTGCGGGGCACACCGGGGCGTTCCCCGACCACCGCGCGGAGCTTCCAGCGGCCGCAGAGCGCGTCCACCAGCCTTCGGGTCGGGCCGTCCGGCTTGTTGCTCAGCACCCCCACCGGCACCTCGGCTGCGGCCAGCGCGTCGAGGACCTCGGGGATGCCGGGAAACAAGCGCGTCTCGTCGAGCATGTGCTGGGCGTAGTCCGCCTCGTAGGCGGCGAGAAAGTCATCGCGGAGCCCGTCGGTGCGTGGTGGGAGTGAGCGCTCCACCAGCTTCCGCACCCCCTCGCCGACGAAGGTGCGGTAGGCCGACACCGGATGCTCGGGGAAGCCGTGCGCGCGGAGCATGCGGTTCATCGCCGAGGCGATGTCGCCGAGAGAGTCGGCGAGCGTGCCGTCGAGATCGAAGATGACGCCGCGAGGACGGCGCCCGGGCTGCCCATACTCGCGCATGGGGCCGGTCAGGGTGCTCCGGTCACCTGACGGCGCAGCTGGGCCACGCCGGCCCGGAGCTGGGGCGCAACGTTCTGGGGCGGGGTCACCGCCAGGTAGGCCTCGAAGTCCTGGAGGGCCGCCTTCGGCTGCTGCTCCTGCATGTGGACCATCCCGCGGAAGATGAGCGCGGAGGTCCCGTCCGGATAGAGATCTGCCAGCCGGGCCAGCTCGGCCATCCCGGCCTCCCGCTGTCCCTGGACCACCTTCAAGAAGGCGCGGTGAACGCGAAGGTCGGTGCGGAACGGATCCGCGGCCAGGGCCCGCTCGTTGATCTCCTGGGCCTTCTGGAAGTCGTTCCGGGCGATCAGCTCGCGGATGACCTCGCCGGTGAGCGCGAGGTCACCGCCGGGATCGGCCCGGGTGCGGGCCAGCGCTCCCTCGAAGTCCCGGTCGTCCGCCTCCGCGCCCTGGGCGGCGGGGCCGCCGCGGCCCACCGTGCCGGTCGCGACGTCGCCGTCGCCGCGCGGCTTCTGCTCCTGCGACAGCCAGAGGCCGAGCGCGCCGAAGAAGATGACCACCCCGGCGCCCCAGGCCGCACCGATGAGCTGCGGATGGCGCCCGAAGAAGCCGCTGGGCGGGGCCGGCGCAGCCACTGGCTCGGCCTTCCTGCCCTTGCCGCCGGCCCGTTCCGGCGCCTTCGCCACCTGGTCACGGGCCCGCATCGCATCGGCGGCGGCCCGCTCCAGCCGGTCCTGCTCCTCCTGCCAGGTCCCCGCGTCCATCTGGTGCTTCTCGGCCTGGTGCTCGCGCAGCTGCGTGAGCAGGGAGTCCACCCTGCGCTGTGCGTCGCTCGCCCGTTCGGAAGCCGGCGCCGCCGCGGATCTCCTGCCGAGGAAGAGCCAGAGCGCCCCGGCGATGAGCCCGAGCGAGAGAACGACGATGCCGGGGATCCAGTGGGTCTCGGTCACCTGCGCAGCTCCGCCCGGACCGCCTCCAGCCACGGATCGTCGGGCGGCGCCTGCCCTGGCTCCCTTGCCTTCTCGGCCTCGGGCTCGGGTGCCGGAGCGGGCAGAGCGGATGCAGGGCGGCGGCGCACGGTCCGGGCAATCGCGTAGCCTCCACCCATGAGCAGCAAGAGTGGAAGGAACCAGACCAGGAGATTCATCCCGGAGGCCTCCGGCTCGAGGAGGGCCCACTCCCCGTAGCGGGAAGTGAAGTAACCGCGGATCTGCTCGTCCGTCCTTCCGGCGGCCACCAGCTCGCGGACCTTGTCCATCTGCGCCCGGGCGGCGGACGCGTTGGAGTCGGCGATGGAGAGGCCCTGACACATCGGGCAGCGGAGCTGCTTGCCCAGCGCCTGCACGCGTGCCTCGCGTTGGGGGTCGAGCGGCGTGCTTCCCGCCTGCTGCGGAGCGTACGCGGCCAGGACCAGACCGAGGACCAACGCTTTCATCGGACCACCTCCGACACCGGCCCGGCCGGCTGCCTCAGCGCGGCGAGCTTCTCCATCATCGTCCGGGGATCGATGGGGAAGGCCACCTTGTCCCGGATGATTCCCTGCGCGTCGATGAAGTACGTCTCGGGCACGCCGGTCACACCGTAGTCCACGGCCATGCGGGAGCGCTCGTCCAGCAGCTGGGGGAACGTCGGATCTGGTGGACCAGCGAACGCCCGGGCGTTCTCCTCGGAGTCCTCGAACACCACGCCATAAAATTGCACCTCATGGCCGAAGCGCCTGGCGGCCATGGTCACCACCGGGTGCTCCACCTTGCACGGCCCGCACCAGCTCGCCCAGAAGTTGAGCACCAGGGGCTTGCCCTTCAGATCGGAGAGCTTCACCGGGGCCCCGGTGTCCAGCCGCTTCAGGGTGAAGTCCGGAGCCGGCTTTCCGCGCAGCTGGAAGGGGACCTCGTGTGGATCTCGTCCGAAGCCCTTGGCCAGGACGAAGAGGAGCACCGCGGTGAGCGCCGCCAGCGACAGGCCGATCCAGATCCCGCGTCTCCTCACGCCACTGCCCCGGGGCTACGTGCCTCGTTCGGAGCCGGGAGGCGCTCGGGGGCGCCGGCCCGGACCCGTCGGCGCTCGGGCCAGGCGGCGAAGAGGGCGCCGAAGACGAACAGCGGCAGGCTCCACCAGATCCACCCCACCATGGGGAAGATCCAGGCGTTGAAGCTGGCCGACGGCGTGGCCTGATCGAAGGCCAGCAACGTCAGGTACAGGTCCTCGAACGCCGCGGAGCGGATGGCGGGGCTCCCGATGGGATCGGTGCTCCGCTCGTAGAAGTTCATCCGAGGGGCGAGCGCGTGCTGGCGGCCCCTGCCGTCGGTGACCTGGATGTCGGCCGCGATCCACCTCCGGTGGGGGTCGACGCCGTTGCGCAGGCCCGCGAGCTGGACGGTGTACGACCCGAGCTGGAACCGCTCGCCCGGCTTCAGCGTGGCGGTGGTGTGGACCACGTAGGACTGGGAAGCGGCGACGGCGAGGAACACCATCACCACTCCGAGGTGGACCACGTAGCCTCCGAAGCGGCGCCGGGCGCGGGTCGCGCTCCGGAAGACTGCCCGGGGCAGGGGTTCTCCCTGCTCGCGCATCCGCACCCGGACCGGGAGGAACATCTCGCGGAGGGTCACCGTGCCGGCGAACCCCGCGAGGCCGAAGGTGAGCAGGGCCAGTCCGCCCCGCAGCCCTGCGGCGAGGCAGACCAGGACCACCGCCGCGCCCACCCCCGCCGGGACGAGGAACTGCCGCTTCACGGTCTCCGCCGAGGCACGCCCCCAGGGGAGCGACGGTCCCACCCCCATCAGGAAGAGGATGGCGATGCCCAGCGGGACGGCCATGCGGTTGAAGTAGGGGCCGCCCACGCTGATCCGCACCCCGGAGAAGGCCTCTCGGACCAGGGGGAACACCGTGCCGAGCAGCACGGTGAAGGTGAGGGCGGCGAAGAGGAGGTTGTTGAGGAGGATGGAGGTCTCGCGAGAGGCGACCCCGCCCAGGCTGCCCTCGGGCACGAGCAGAGGCCCGCGCACGGCGATGAGGAGGATGGAGACCACCAGCACCGCCCCGAGGAAGACCAGAAAGGTGGGGCCGATCTCCGACTGGGTGAAGGAGTGCACCGAGTTGAAGACCCCGCTCCGGGTCATGAAGGTGCCGAGGATGGTGAGGAGGAAGCTCGCCAGCGAGAGGCTCACCGTCCACAGCTTCAGGGTGTGGCGCCGTTCCTGCACCATCGCCGAGTGGAGGAAGGCGGTGGCAGTGAGCCAGGGCAGGAACGAGGCGTTCTCCACCGGATCCCAGGCCCAGTAGCCACCCCAGCCGAGCACCGCGTAGGCCCACCACGCCCCGAGGACGATGCCCACCGAGAGGAAGGTCCAGGGGATGAGGGTCCAGCGGCGGAGCGACGCCATCCATGCATCGCCCAGCTGGCCCCGGACCAGGGCGGCCACGGCGATGCCGAACGGCACGACCATCCCCACGTAGCCCAGGTAGAGCATGGGCGGATGGACCACCATCAGGACGTGGTTCTGGAGGAGGGGATTCGGTCCTGGACCATCCGGTGGAACCGGGCTCACCCGTCCGAAGGGGTTCGCCGGGCCGGCGATGAGGAAGGAGAAGAAGACCCCCACCGCGAGCATCGTCCCCAGGGCGAGCAACGGGTTGGTGGGTGGGTCGTGCCGGTGAGCACGGGCGAAGCCGAAGACATAGACGGCGAGGATCGCGCCCCAGAAGAGGATGGACCCCTCCAGGGCGCTCCACAGCGACACCACGGTGTAGACCAGCGGCGTCGCCCGGCTGCCCACCAGCGACACGTAGTGGACGCTGAAGTCGTGGGTCACCAGCGCGTAGATCATCGTCAGGTTCGCGCCGACCATGCAGACCAGGAAGGCGGTCACCGCGGCGAGGACGATCCTCAGCGCACCCGGGCGGTGGCGAAGGCCTCCCTCGATGCCCACCACCGCGCCGAAGGCGGCGGCGAGCAGGCCTCCCAGGACCAGCGCCGTTCCCAGGGTGGAGATCATCGGGCCTCCGCCGTGGGGGCCGAGACCGTGGTCTTCCACTTGTCGGGCCCATCGCCGGGCTTGGGCGGACGGTATTCGTTGGAGTGGTTCACCATCAGCCGGGAGGAGGTGAAGGTCTGCGACCGGTCGAAGGTGCCCTCCACCACCACGCCGATCTTCTCGCGGAACATCTGGGGCGGCGTCTCGCGGGAGACCACCTGGACCGAGGGAGCCCCGGGCTTGTCGCTGTCCGCCACCCGGAAGGTGAGGTGGGTATGCGCCGCGTCCCAGCGCAGGCTTCCCGGCTGCACGACGCCCCCGAGCCGGACGGTGGGGCCGTAGGCCTTGCTCCCCTGGGCGAGCATCTCGCCGGGGGTCCAGTAGAAGACCAGGTTTTGCCCCATGTTGCTCAGCGCCACGAACGCCAGACCGGCCCCGGCGATGAGCAGGGCGACGACGGCGATGATCCGATTCCGGGTGATGGTGGTCACTTGGGCTCCTCCCGCGGCCGGCGCACCCAGAGGGACACCGCGTAGAGCAGAAGCCCGGTCCAGCAGATGCCGTACGCCGCCTTGACGTACTCCCACCCTCCCTGGATCCGGCCCTCTCCCACCGCGGCGAGCACGGACTGCAGCGCGTTCATCATGCGACCACCTGTCGAGCCCGGGGAGCCTGCTCGGGAACGGTCGTCTCCCGCATCCGGGCAGCGAGGGCGATCCGGTAACGAGTGACCAGGAAGACCAGCAGAACCAGGAAGAAGGCGAGGATGTTCCACCGCAGCGCATAGACCATCTGCGGGTCGACCGTTCTCGGGGTCGACTGGACCTGGTGCAGGCTCTTCCACCACTTCACGCTGAAGTAGATGATCGGGACGTCCACCGCGATGATGATGCCGGTGACCGCGGACCAGACCGCGCGCCGCTCCGGGTCGTCGACGAATCGTCGGAGCGCCATGTACCCCGCGTAGGCGACGAGGAGGATGGCCACCGTGGTCAGCCGCGGGTCCCAGGCCCAGAAGACGCCCCAGGTGGGACGTCCCCAGATGGCGCCGAGGGTGGTGCCGATCGCTCCGAACACCAGCGCGGTCTCCGCCGACGCCTCGGCCAGGGCGTCGGTCTTCCAGGAGGCGCGGAAGAGGTACAGCACGCAGCAGACGAAGTTGATCGTCCCCGAGAGCAGCATCATCTGCACCATCGGGACGTGGGCGTACATGATCCGTTGCACGTCGCCCATCTCGCGATCCGGCGGGGCCCGGACCAGGCCCACCCAGGCCGCGTAGACGAAGATGCCCAGGGTGCCGAGCATCGCGACGATTTCCAGCCGGCGTCTCATTCGCGTATCCATGGAGTGTCTACTCCTCGATCACCCGGGGGAACAACACGATCCCCAGGCCCCAGTAGAGGAGGTCGAAGCTACCCAGGAGGGCGATCCACGAGGGGAACTGGGTCATCGGGTCCCCCTCGAAGATCAGCGTCGTTCCTTTTGCCGCGGCGACCAGCGCGGGAATGAGGATGGGGAAGAGCAGCAGGGGCAGGAGCACGTCCCGGGCACGGGCGTGGCTCGCGATCGCCCCGTAGAGCGTGCCCGGCGCGGCGATGGCCAGGCAGCCGAGCGCGATGATGGTCAGCAGCTGCCCCCAGGAGAGGACGATCCGCACGTCGAACAGCGCGACCAGCACCGGCACCAGGAGCACACCGAGCGCCGCCAGCAGCACCGCGTTGGCGATCGCCTTGGCGAGGAAGATCGACCGCGTGTCCACCGGGACCAGCCGCAGCCCCTCCATGGAGCTGTTCTCGCGCTCCACCCGGAAGGACTCGCCGAGAGCCAGGACCGAGGAGAGGAGGAGCGCCAGCCACAGGTATCCGCCGGCGTTGCGGCGGAGCAGGGCGGTGTCGGGCCCGAGGGCGAAGGAGAAGAGCAGCAGGGTGGCGAGAGAGAAGAAGACCAGCGCGTTGACCCGCGCGCGCGAGCGCCACTCGAGCAGCAGGTCCTTCCAGAACAGGACCCAGGTCGAGGCCAGGAGGCCAGGGCGCCTCATGCGGCGATCGATCGTCCCTGTTCCAGATGCAATCGGTCCGTGCAGAGCTCAAGCCCCTGTTCGATGTGATGCGTGGCGAGGACCAGCGTGGTCCCGGCGGCGTGCAATTCCCGGATACGGGCCTCGAGCTCGGAGACCCCGGCCGGATCGAGCTCGACGAACGGCTCGTCCAGCAGGGCCACCGCGGGCTGCTTGAGGAACAGCCGCGCCAGCGCGAGACGGCGGCGCATGCCCGCCGAGTAGGTCCGCACCGGTCGGTCGTCCTTCGAGGAGAGCCCGACCCGCTCCAGCGCCTCGGGGCCGGCGGAAACCGGCTCGCCGAGGAGCCGGGCCAGGACCACCAGGTTCTCCAGACCGGAGAGGTCCTCGTAGACGTAGTTGGCGTGGCTCAGGAGGCCCACCTGGGCACGGACCGTGTCCGGGTCGCGGAGGGCATCGACGCCGAGGACCTCCACCTTCCCCGAGGAGGGGCGGACCGCGGTGGCCAGCACCCGGAGCAGCGTGGTCTTGCCCGAGCCGTTGTGCCCGGTCAGAAGGAGCGCGGCGCCCCGGCGCACCCTCAGCGAGAGACGGACGAGCGCCCAGCGCGCCCCGTAGCGCTTGCTGACCTCGTGCAGCTGCAGGGCGGGGGTGAGTTCCACGGTTCGAGGGGAGCTGAACTGTCCGAAATCGTCCGTGAAGGCAAGCAGGGCACGTGCCACCTGCCGGGCCCGGGGCCGGTGAGCCGGAGTTCTTACAGCCGATCGGCGCGCTTCGGGGAATGTCCGCGGGATTCAAGGACGCCTGGCTGGCACCCGGGCTGCAACCGGTGCGTCTCCGGGGAGGGTGCGGACGGGTGAGGGCGACGCATTTGCGCCGACGGGGTCGGTCCGGGCGGTGGCTGGGCGGGCGGGCGCTTCGCGGTGGCGAGGGGGGCGCCCGCCCGCTGCCCGACACGTCGCGTCCTTTCCGGTGTCCGGCAGTTCGACCGGACCCAACTTCGCGCCTCCGATGACCTCTCACTCCTTCCTCCGTCGGGCCGGACCGCTGGTCCTGGCCCGGTTCGCGAGCGCGGTGGTGACCACCGTCGTGCCCCTGGTCCTCGCCAGGGCGATGGCCATCGAGGAATACGGCACCTACAAGCAGCTCTTCCTGGTCGGGGTCACGCTGACCTCCGTCCTCGCCTTCGGCGTCCCGCAGAGCCTCTACTACTTCCTGCCGCGGACCGAGCAGGGCCGGCCGTACATCGTCCACGTCCTGGTGCTGCTCGCCGGGGCAGGCGCGGTGGCGGCGACTCTGGTCCTGGTGGCCACGCCGTGGATCGGCCGGCTGTTCTCGGCGCCGAGCCTGCCCGACTACCGGTACGCGCTGGCCGCCTACGCCGGCTTCTTCCTCGCCGCATCGCCGCTGGAGACGCTCTTCACCAGCCAGGGCCGCACGGGCCTGGCCGCCGTGAACTACCTGGTGTGGGACTCGCTCCGGGCGGCGGCGATGACCGTGCCCATCCTCCTCGGGCTGGGGCTGCAGGCGACGATGTGGAGCGTGGCCGGGCTGATGGCCGTCCGGACCCTCGCCACCTGGACCCTGGCGGTGAATGCCGCTCCCGGCCCGTGGTGGAACCGCGCGGCGCTGCGGGCGCAGCTCGCCTATGCGCTCCCGTTCGGCGCGGCGATGGCCATCTCGGTGCCGCAACACTCGCTGCACCAGTGGGTGGTGAGCGCCCAGTTCGACCCGGCGCTGTTCGCCATCTACACCGTGGGCTGCTTCCAGCTTCCCATCGTGGATCTGCTCTACACGCCCACCACCGAGGTGCTGATGGTGCACGTGGGCGAGCTGGAGAAGGCGGGACGGTTGGCGGATTCGGTGGCCCTCTCGCGCGAGGCCTCGGCCCGTCTGGCCTATGTGTTCGTCCCCAGCTGCGCCTTCCTGATCGCCGCGGCGCCGGCGTTCATCGAGGCACTGTTCGGGTCCAGATTCCTGGACGCGGTGCCCCTCTTCCGGGTGAGCACCCTGGCGGTGCTCTTCGGATGCTTCCCGCTGGATGGCCTGCTTCGGGCCCGGGGCGAGACCCGCGCCATCCTCCTCTCCTACCTGGTGAAGGCGCTGGTCACCGTTCCTCTGGTGCTGCTCCTGGTCGAGATGTTCGGGTTGATCGGCGGAGTCCTCTCCTGGTTGCTCGCCGAGGCGGTGGGGAAGGTGCTGCTGGTGGCGCGGCTGCCGCGGGCGCTGCAGCTCGCCTCTCCGCGACAGCTGCTGGGGCTGGTGCCGTTCCGGGACGGGCTGCAGGCAACCCTCGCCGCGGGAGGGGCGGTGGCGGCGATGCTCGTCTGGCACCGGGTCATCGCCGGCCACTTCGACTGGCTGCCGCACACCTTCTTCTGGCGGCTGGTTCCGCTCGCGTCCGACGCGCTGGTCTTCACCGTCACCTACGTGGCCGTGCTCCACGCCCAGGGGATCCGGGTGCTCCGGGTGCTGTGGATGCTCCGGCGCTCGCGTCCCGCGGCGGCTCCGGTGCTGCCGGCCCAGCCCGACCCCGGGGAGCCCGCCGAGGCTCCGGTCCTCTGAGGGCCCGAACGATGGGCGCGACACTGGTCGTCCTGGCCGACTTCACCCCGCGCGGCGACCGTTCCCTGGACCTGTTCATCGGCCGGATCGGCCGGCGGGTCCGGGAGGCGGGGTGGCCGGTCCGGATGCTCTTCTACGCGCCGCCCGCACCGGACTTCGCCCGGGAGCTGGAGTCGGCAGGCGTCAGCTGGGGCACCGCTCCCTTTCCGCTCCGGAAGGCCCCGGCCCGCTTCTGGAGAGCGCTCGCCGGCGGCCCGCTGGTGGTCCAGTCGCACTTCGTCTCTCCCTTCGATCCACTCCTGCTCCTCGCGCGGGCCACCGGCCGCATCGCGCGCCTCCAGGCGGTGGACCACGCCGGGAATCTCGTCTCCTCCAAGGGACCGCTGATGCTCGGCGCCGAGCGCCTCCGCGGCGTCATCGCCGGGCGGCTGGTGGACGAGGCGATCGGCGTCTCGGACTTCGTGGCGCGGCGGCTGGTCTCGCTCGGCCTGGACCCGGAGCGGGTGAAGGTGGTCCACAACGGCGTCGATGTCGAACGCTGGCCCGGGCGGAGCGGGGCCCGGCGGCCGGGTCCTCCCCGCGTGGGCTACGCGGGTCGGCTGCATCCGGAGAAGGGCATCCACGTGCTGCAGCGCGCCTTCGAGCGGCTCGAGAGGCGGCTTCCCGGGGTGGAGCTCTTCCTCGCCGGCGAGGGCCCCGAGCGCGACCAGCTCGAATCCTGGGCCCGGGGCAGGGCGGTCCACCTGCTCGGAACCGTCCGGGGGCTGGGGCCGCTGTTCCGGGACATCGACGTGCTCCTCGCCCCGACGCTGGTGAACGAGTCGTTCGGGTTGTCGGCAGCAGAGGCCATGTGCTCGGAGGCCACGGTGGTGGCCTCGGACGTGGGCGGCCTGCCCGAGGTGCTCGGCGAGTGCGGCCGGCTCGTGCCGCGGGGGGATGCGGACGCCCTGGCCGACGCCGCAATGGAGCTCTGCACGGACCTCGACGCCTGCGCGGAGCTGGGGCGACGGGGACGGGCGCGGGTGCTGGAGCGGTTCACCCTCGACCGCGCGGTGGACGCGCTCGCACGCTCGGCGCAGACGCTCCTCGCACGCACGTAGAGCCCCGGCCGTTCGACGCCGCGGGCCGAGGCGCCGTCCGGCGCCTCCGATTGATCCGCCGGACGGGCCGCTGCCGCGCGCGCGTGGCCGCTCGCCCGCCCTCCGACCGACCCGTGGTGTAACGAAACTGTCCACCACGCTGCGAATCAGATCTGCATCGTAGGGTGCGCCCCTCTCTCTCACGAGCCCCGAGGAGGCGCGGTTGCACGCTCTCGCAAGGACCCTGGGACTGGCAGCAGGACTGTTCTCCCTTGCTGCTCTGGCTGCTGGTTCGGACGGAAGCTGGACGTGGTGCTCACAACCGAGACGTCTTTCGCCGGACCCGGCCGGGCGTACCTTCCACGTGAGGACATCCGGGACCGACCCGAGGTCATGTCCCGACTGGTCGGGTGCCACGTTCCGCACCATCTCCGCGGCCGCGCGGTGCGCGCGGGGGAAGGACACCATCTCCGTCCACGCCGGCACCTATGGGCCGGTGCAGCTCAGCAATCTGTGGCCGAGCGCCACCGTGCTCATCACCAACGCTCCCGGTGAGAGCCCGGTCATCGAGGGCTGGGGCGGGATCCCCGACTTCGGCGCGATCATCGGGCTGTGGCGGGTGACCAACATCGCCATCCAGGGCCTCACCATCCGGAACACCGGGGTGAGCGACCCGGAGCACGGCGGCTACGGCATTCACGCCTTCGAGTCGACCTTCGTGAAGCTCTACTTCAACACCGTCCACGACACGGCGCGGCACGGCATTCTGACCAACGGGCACCAGATCGAGGTGGTGGGCAACGAGGTCTACAACACCGTGATGCGGAACCAGTGGTTCAAGTCCAAGTACTGGGACGCGGCGGTCACCAGCCAGCCCGATCGGAACCAGTGGGGCTACAAGCTCATCGGGAACTCCATCCATGACAGCTACGGAGAGTGCGCCGACGTGCTCGCCGTCGACGGAGCCACGGTGGAGGGGAACCGGATCTACAACTGCGTGAGCACCAACCTCTTCGTCTCCGGCTCCCAGAACGTCACCGTCAACCGGAACTGGCTCTACGCCACCAGCGACAAGTTCAACCGCAAGGACTACGGGACGCGCGCCACCGGCGTCCAGCTGGCGAACGAGGGGAAGGCCGTGGGGTGGACCCTGAACAACATCCGCATCACCAACAACATCATCGAGTGGGTGAGCCAGGGCATCCGCTACTGGAAGGCCCCGCACTCGGGTCACTCGGTGAAGGACACCTACGGAAACCTCTACGTGGCGTTCAACAACTTCAACCGGACGCAGTTCTCCCCCGTTCGCCTCGATACCCCCGAGGGCTGGGCCCCGCTCGGGACGAACCGCTTCCGCCGCAACCTGGTGCTCAACTCGAGCGACTGGAGCTGGTTCTCCACCGATCAGTCGGGCTCGTGGGACCTGACCGGAAGCTGGAACTACGGGAAGAAGACCACCGCCACCAGCCCCGGCATCCAGGACAGCTGGGGCAGCTACATCCCGGCCTACGACCTCCGCCCGGGCGCGGTGATCCGCTGGACCATCCCTCCGTGGTCGGAGTCGGGGATGCCCTCCACGGACTACCACTGCAAGCCCCGCAGCCACAGCGACTGGAACACGCCGGGCGCGGTCAACTGAGGCCGCCTGAGGCGCGCGGATGTTCGCGCGGGTGGCGCGCCCTCGACGGTCCGGCCGCTGCCGGTCCTGGCGAACGGGCGGCTCCCGAGGGAGGGCTGCCTGCGGTGAGCCCATGCGCGGGTGCAATGGATCGCGAGCGCTCGGACGGCCGCTCCCCTGGCAGGCTTCGTTGTAGGTAAATGTTCACAAGGCGTCAACACATCCCTGCGTCGTACCTTGCGCCTCTCGCTCGTGCCCCAAGGAGGCGCAGTTGCACGCACTCGGTCGGACCCTGGGACTGGCGGCAGGGCTCCTCTCCCTCGCCGCGCTGGCTGCTGGAGCAGACGGAAGCTGGACGGACTGCGCCGCGCCCTCGCGTCTCACCCCCGATCCGGCGGGTCGGACGTTCCACGTGGCGACCTGGGGGACGAATCCCAGTGACTGCCCCGCCCCCGGGTACACCTTCCGGACCATCGATGCGGCGGCCAGGTGCGCCAAGGGCAAGGACACCATCTACGTCCATGCCGGGACCTACAACCGCGTGCTGCTCTCCAACCTCTGGCCCTCCGACCGGGTGCTGATCACCAACGCGCCGGGGGAGAGCCCGGTGATCGAGGGCTGGAACGGCGTGCCCGACTACGCGGCGATCCTCGGCCTGTGGCAGGTGACCAACATCGCCATCCAGGGGCTGACCGTCCGGAACACCGGGGTCCCCGACGCCGAGCACGGCGGCTACGGGATCCGGGTGAGCCAGTCGACCCACGTGAAGCTGTACTTCAACACGGTCCACGACACCGCGAGGCACGGCATCATCACCGACGGCCACCAGATGGAGGTGGTCGGCAACGAGGTCTACAACACCGTCATGAGGAACCGGTGGTGGCAGTCGAACTACTGGGATGCGGCGGTGGCCAGCGATCCGCACCGCAACCAGTGGGGATACAAGCTCATCGGCAACTCCATCCACGACAGCTGGGGCGAGTGCGCCGACGTCCTGGCGGTGGACGGAGCCACGGTGGAGGGGAACAGGATCTACGGCTGCGTCAGCGCGAACCTCTTCATCTCCGGCTCGCGGAACGTGACGGTGAACCGGAACTGGCTCTACGCGGCGAACGACCAGTACAACCGCCCCGACTACGCCTACCGGGCCACCGGCATCCTGCTCGCGAACGAGGGCAGCTCGGTGGGTTGGTCGGTCAGCAACATCAGGATCACCAACAACATCGTCGAGTGGGTCTCGCAGGGGCTGCGCTACTGGCGCGCCCGGACCGGCGGCTCGGTCCGCGACACCTACGGGAACGTCTACGCCGGGTTCAACAACTTCAACCGGACGCAGTTCGGCCCCATTCGCTTCGACTCCCCTGACGGAGGATGGCCCAGCTCGGGCAGCCGGCTTCATCACAACCTGGTCCTCAACCAGAGCGGCTACAGCTGGTTCTCCACCGACAGCTGGGGCTCCTGGGACGTGAAGGGGAACTGGAATTACGGCCCGACCACGACCGCCAGCAGCCCCGGCATCGTGGACACCTGGGGCAGCTACATCCCGGCGTACGATCTGAGGTCGGGCTCGGTGATCCGCTGGACGGTGGCGCCCTGGTCGGATTCCGAGATGCCGTCGGCGGACTTCCATTGCCAGAGCCGCAGCCAGAACGACTGGAACACGCCGGGCGCGATCAACTGAGGCGTCCGCGGCGCGGTCCAACACGGGCGGACGCCTTGCCCAACACCGGGCGTGCGCAGGCACGATCTCCTGGGTGGGGGTGAGCCAAGCAACCTCCCTTCGGAGCAGGCCGTCGCTCTCCTGTCAGCCGGACGGCCTGCTTCGGATGTGCCGAAACTGTTTACAATGATTCATGGCCGCTCTGCGTCGTAAGAGCCCCGCTTTCTCGACAGCCGGAGGCGGGGTTGTACCCAATCGACAGAGTCCTGGGACTGGCCGCGGCGCTGTTCGCGTCCGCCGCGCTCGCCGCAGGGGCAGACGGCAGCTGGACGTCCTGCGCGAAGCCAGCTCGTCTCCAACCTGACTGGAGTGCACGATTGTTCCACGTGGCAACGTGGGGCTCGGACCCAGGTTGGTGTCCAGGGAACGGCTACACTTTCCGCACCATCCCCGCAGCCGCGAAGTGCGCCAAGGGCAGGGACACCATTTACGTGCACGGCGGGACGTACGGTCCCGTCCTGCTCATGAACCTCTGGCCCAGCGACCGGGTCCTGATCACCAACGCGCCCGGCGAAAGCCCGGTCATCGAGGGCTGGGGCGGGGTCAAGGACTTCGGGGCGGTGCTCGGGCTGTGGCGGGTGGGCAACATCGCCATCCAGGGACTGGAAGTGCGGAACACCGGGGTACCGGACGCCGAGCATGGCGGCTACGGCATCAACGTGTCGGAGTCGAGCTCGGTCAAGCTCTACTACAACACCGTCCACGACACCGCCCGGCACGGGATCATCACCGACGGCAACTCGATGGAGATCGTCGGCAACGAGATCTACAACACGGTGATGCGGAACCAGTACTGGAAGTCGGACTACTGGGACGCCGCCGTCTCCAGCAAGCCCACGAAGAACCAGTGGAGCTGGAAGCTCATCGGCAACTCGATCCACGACAGCTACGGCGAGTGCGCCGACGTGCTCGCGGTGGACGGGGCCACGGTGGAAGGAAACCGGATCTACAACTGCGTTTCCGTCAACCTCTTCGTCTCCAACTCCCGGAACGTCACGGTCAACCGGAACTGGATCTACGCCAATACCGACAAGTACAACCGGAAAGACCTCGGTTACCGGGCCACTGGCATCCAGCTCGCCAACGAGAGCACCTGGGTCGGCTGGTCGCTCAAGACCATCCGGATCACCAACAACATCGTCGAGTGGGTGGGTCAGGGCCTCCGCTACTGGCGGGCTCACTCCGGCGGGAGCGTGACCGACACCTACGGAAGCCTCTACGTCGGGTTCAACGACTTCAACCGCACCAAGTTCTCACCGATCCGCTTCGACACTCCGGAGTGGGGCTGGCCGTCGTCGAACAGCAGGATCCGGCAGAACATCGTGCTCAACAGCAGCGGATGGTCCTGGTTCTCGACGGGCGAGTGGGGCGCCTGGAACGTGGACAAGAACAAGACCTACGACTGGAGCTGGAGCACTTACAATCCCGGCATCAACGACACCTGGGGGACGTACACCTGGGCGTACAAGTGGCGTTCGGGGGCGTCCCAGCGCTGGACAGTGGCGCCCTGGTCGGAGTGGGACATGCCGGCCGAGGACTACCACTGCTCGGATCGGGACCAGAACCAGTGGAACAGTCCCGGCGCGATCAACTGAGCGACACCCGAGGTTTCGATCGACCTCGGGGACGCCTTGACGCTTCCTACGGGCTGCTGCGGGCGCAGTCCGTCACGCCGCCGTCGGCCGCCGGCCCCTCGTCACAGACGAAGTAGCCGAGCCGCTGGTCGCCGAGCCCGGCCACCTGGCCAATCGCCCAGACGGCAGTGATGACGCCGGCGCGGAAGTTGATCGGCGCCGTGTAGAGGTCGAGGTTCGTCTCCGGCGGTGAGGCGCGGATGGTCAGCGGAAAGGCCGGATTGGGGTCGATGTCCTGGTAGCCATCGACGATGCCGACCCCGGACGCTCCCACCCGGAAGGGCATCTCCGCCTCGGTCAGGGACCGTTCCCAGGTCCCTCCGTCGGCGATGCCGTCGGCGATGGGCGGCGCATCCGGGATCACGTTGACGAACCGGAACCGCGCCTTGCCGGTCGCCGGCGCCTCGGCGTGCTCGATGTACTGCTGCAGCCGGTAGGGTCCCGATGCGCCCTGGGCGAGCAGCCCCACCGCGGTGATGGTGTACGTGCCGTGCGCGTTGAGGGTCTGTGCCGTGAGGTCGATCCCCACGGGCGTGTCACAGGTCCCCCCGGGAGCCACCGCGCGGAAGTCGAGCGACGCTCCGGGGTCGATGAAGATGACCTTGCTCATCCCAGGATACGTGAGGCCTCCGCTGATGCTGTTCGCGGCGAGCACCGGGGAGCCCCAGCTCGACGCCGTGGACTGCTTGACGCAGATGTCGATGGCCGGAGCGTCGGGGGAGAGATTCCCAAAGCGCACCCAGGCCTTGTTCTGCGGCGGACCGTTGTTCCCACCCCCGCCGTTCGTATCGTCACCGCAGCCGAACCAGACCACCACCGTCAGGACCGCCGCCGTTGCCACCGCGAACCGCTTCATCGCGCTGCCTCCCTGGGTGCACCCCGAGCGGCCCCATGGATGGGCACTGGGTCGGCGAAGCGGAACGGCGCGCAACCGGGTGATGTTCACTGTTCGCCGGGCACCGCTTTCATCGTTCCGTGGTGTGCACGGTCGGGCACAGCACGGCCGCGCTCCCCGTCCGCATGGCGGGCCGACAGCGGATGGTCAGCCGCGGGCGAGGAAGGCGCGCGCGACCGCCGCCGGGTCGGGTGACTGCAAGATCCCGCTCTGGACCGCGGCGCCACGGCATCCGGCGAGGGTCGCGAGCCGGGCGGGCGTCATCCCTCCGAGAGCGAAGCAGGGCAGGGGCGATGCGAGTCGGGCCAGCCGGTCGAACCCCACCGGGCCGAGTGGCGGCCGCGCGTCACGAGGCTTGGACCCCGGACCGAAGACCGGCGCGAGGAGGACGGCATCGCAGCCGTGAACCTCCGTGAGCTCCTCCTCCGAGTGCACTGCGGCGCTGATCCAACGCCCAGGGGGGAGCCAGTGACGCACCTCGTGGGGCCGCGGCGCGTCGACCGGAAGATGCAGGTGAGCATCCACCAGGAGAGCCACGTCGAGCCGTCCGTTCACCGCCAGCTGCGCGCCGGACCGCCCGGTGAGCGTGGAGAGCCATCGCGCCCGCTCCAGAAAGCCGCGCACCGGCGCGCCCGGGTCACGGTGCTGGATGCAGACCTCCGGCCCGAGTGCGGCCACGGTCTCGAGAGCCGCCCGGTGAGCTTCGTCGGGCAGAGTCCAGTCGGTGACGACGATGAGCCGGGGGAGCTCCATGGCGGAGACCGAGTGGGTTGGTCAGATGATTGCGACGAAATCGCTCCCGAGGTCCAGGAGCAAGGAGCTCAGTCGACCAGACCCTCGAGGGGGCTGGACGCCGAGCCGTACGCCTTGCGGGGGATGCGCCCGGCAAGGAACGCCGAGCGACCGGCCTCGATGGCGAGCT
>Ga0207679_10000320_pt1 | contig 35996 bp, 36 predicted proteins | sample KBSC73metaG_FD_184320 | JGI IMG/M metagenome (GOLD analysis project Ga0207679, IMG submission 184320) | Corn rhizosphere microbial communities from Kellogg Biological Station, Michigan, USA - KBS C7-3 metaG (SPAdes) (version 2) | ecosystem: Host-associated > Plants > Roots > Rhizosphere > Soil ... | reverse complement strand
CCAGCGCGATTAAGCTTGCGCCACAGGATTCACCATGAACGCACTTCCACCCCTCTTCGGCCCCAACTTGCCCCCTTCCGCATGGTCTGGCACCACGCAGGGCGCTGGTCGGCCGGTGCTGGCACCGGGTGCGGCTGCGGGAGGGGTCGACTGGTTCAGCGCGTCAGCCTCCGGGCGCACCTTGACGGTCCAACGCGACCTGCATGCCGCCGGCGACGTGGACAGCTGGGCCAAAGCCCTGGTGGATCACTTGCTCGAACCGGGCGACGAAGTGCGTTGACCGCACCGCCCTCCCCCGCGCTGCGGCAGCAACCAGACTGGGAAGGCGCCGCGCAAACCCTCATCAATGGCTGCACCGCGCTGGCCACCGACGAGCAGCGCGTGCGGTTCATGGACCGCGTGTGCCTCGCACTCGGCGACCAGCTTTACCCGGCGTTCCTGAAGGTGCTCTGCATCGTCAGCGAGCATGGGGATGCCGACGCCCGGCGCGCCGTGGCACGCACCATGGTGCATGCGCTGTCCACCGGACGAATGCCCTCCGGCCGCCTGCAGGCCTGGGGCGGACATGCGAGCGAAGGGCGTTCGGGCAGCGCCCAGACGCGCAGCCTGGGCCCCATCGAATATTTGTGCGCCTGGCATGCCCAGCAAAGCGGGCCGTCGCCACTGCCGGCCGCCGCGTTCGATGCCGCGACCAAGGCGGTCATTTCGCTCGTCTCATCCGATCCCCAGGCGCGCGCGCTGTACTGCGCAAAATTGCGCCAGGACATCGACGACCCGCTGGGCGGCTCGCTCACCCGCACCACACGGGCCGGGCTGTCGGCACTCGTGGCCACTTGGGAGGCGGGAGCATCGCCCGATGCGGTGGTGCAAAGCTTGCTCAATGCGCTGCACGGCACGCCCTTTGGTGCGCTGGGCGAGGCGCGCGGGCGCTGGAACGGATTTGGTTAGGGTCTGTTCAACCGACCTACCCGCCCAACAGCGACTTCATCACCCGCAACACGATCCCCGGCCGCGACTGCAGGTCCGCGATCAACTGCTGCACCATCGACGCCAGGGTCAGCATCAGCACCAGCGTGGAGGCCCAGGTCTTCAGGGACATGGACAGCGCAGACACATTGAGCTGCTGTGCGAAGCGGTTCACGAGCCCCAGCACGCCATCGATGGCGAACAGCACGACGAGCGCCGGCGAGGCGATCAGCAGCGACAGCAGCATCAGGCGCCCGAACTCCGCCTCGAAGACGCGCATGCCCGTGGCCGCCAGCACCGGCTTGAATGCCATCACCGGCCACAGCGCATAGCTGTCGAGCAGCAGGCCCGCAAGCAGCAGCAGGCCGCCCGAGAACATGAAGACGAAGTTGGCCAGGCGGCCCAGGAAGGCCCCGGTCAGCGGCGTCTGCTGCCCGGACAGCGGGTCGGTGACCTGCGCGGTGGTGGCGCCCACCTTGGTGTCGATGATCTGCCCCGCGGCCTCGAACGCCCACAGCACCGAGCCGAACAAAAAGCCCAGGCCGCCACCGATGAAGGCTTCCTTCGCGAACATCGCGAGCCAACGGACGTTCTGGATCTCCGCATTCGTGACCGGCGGCTGCAGCGACAGCGCCAGCACGCCGAACGCGAGGTAGATCGCGTTGCGCACGGTGGCTGGAATGAGATCGCCGGTGAAGAGCGGGATCAGCAGAAAGGCCACCGCGATGCGCGTGCTCGACAGGGCGAGCAGGAGTGCCTGGTCCGACAGCGATCCGAGGAGCGCGAGCGATTCCATCGGCTACTTGCGCACCATGCCCGCGAAGCCCGAGAAGATGCGGTCGCTGAAGTTCATCAGCGTGCCGCCCAGCAGCGAGGCGGTCAGGAGGATGACGACCGTGATGACGACGAATTTCACGGCGTACTGAAAGGTCTGCTCCTGCAGCTGGGTGGCCGCCTGGATGAACGCGATCAGCAGCCCCACGATGGCCGCGGCCGTGACCGCCGGGGCCGACAGCACCAGCACGAGCCACAGGGCCTGCTGGGTGAGTTGCATGGCTTCGGTGTTGAACATGGTCAGTGGTACGTCAGGACAAGGCCATGGGTGAGCTTGACCCAGCCGTCGATGAGCACGAACAGGAGCAGCTTGAAAGGCAGCGACACCGTGGTGGGCGAGAGCATCATCATCCCCATGGCCATCAGGATGTTGGAGACGATGAGGTCGATCACGAGGAACGGCAGGAAGATCAGGAAGCCGATCTGGAACGCGGTGGACAACTCGCTCACCGTGAAGGCCGGCACCACGACGATGAAATCACGCTCGGTCAGCGCGGCGGCCTTGTCGGCAGGCAGGGTCTTCTGGGCCGTTTTCAGGAAAAACGCCCGCTCTCGCGCCGGCGAATGCGCGATCAGGAATTCGCGCAGCGGCTCCTTGGCCGCATCGGCCGCGGCCATCAGGTTGGCGGTGCTGCCACCGATGTTGGTGATGCCGGCAGCGCGTTCGGACATCTGCTGGCCCACCGGGTACATGACGTAGACGGAGAGCACCAGCGCCAGGCCATTGAGCACCACGTTGGGCGGCACTTGCTGCAGGCCCAGTGCATTGCGCAGCAGGCTCAGCACGACCACGATCTTGGTGAACGAAGTCACCATCACCGCGGCATACGGCGCAAGCGCCAGCAGCACCACGGTGATGAGGGCAGTGGAAGGGGAAAACTGGGTCAGGTCCATGGGCAGGGGCGAAGCGGCGACAAGGCAGCAGTGGCGCGGTGGAAACTTGGGATGGTGCGGAGAATCACGTGGAGGGTGTCGCCCCCGGCACGGCGGGCTCGGCCAGTTCATCGATGCGCACCGCGAAACCCGAGCCGACGGGCACCAGTTGCCCCGAGGCCAATGGCCTCTCGTGCAGAAGCGCCGAGCCGTGCACGACGACGGCCCCGCGCTCCAGCAACTGCGGCGCGTCCAGCGCCGACACTTTGCCCGAACTCCAGCCGAGCAGGTGCGGCAGGCGCACGTCCAGCGGATGCACGAACCGCACGGTGGCGTGGTCGTTCGAGGGATGCGACGCCGTCTCGCCATGCGCCGCGACACGCAGCCGGCCGCGCTGCTCATACAGGCGCGCGGCGTACGTGCCGCCCTGGCCGCTGACGGGCCGCAGCCGGCCCTGCCACTGGGTGGCGAACGCCGCCGGCAACAGCACCAGGGCCCCCACTTCGAGCGCCTGCACATCAGCCAGCGTCAGGGGCACGGCGTCCAGCAACAGGTCGCAGCGCAGCGTCTGCCAGGTCCACTCGGCGAGCGCGGCCGGTGGTGGCTTGGGCGCCGATTCCAGGGCCGACAAGGGCATGTGCACCGTCAGGTCGAGCGAGGGCGGCTTCCCGGTGGCGTGTTGCTCGAAAACCCACGGCGCGCCAGGCGGCAGGAGTTCCGGCACGAGACCGCAACCCAGCCACTCTTCCAGCGCGTGCAGCCAGGGCTCGGCCTGCGCCAGGGCGCTCGCGGCCACCAGCACCTCGCTGCCATGGGCTTCTTCGCCCGCCCTTCGGGCGTCGGGCATGCTGAATCCCACGATGCTGTCGGGCAGCCGCGCGGTGAACCGGTGACGCCGCACGCCAAGGCCCGCGTGCCCGGCCGTCTCTGCAGCATGGGATTTCATGACACCTTCCCCGTGACCATCAGGCGGGTGAGGTCGATGACGGTGCGCGCTTCGAGCTTGACCATGGCGTTCTTGCGGTGCAGCTCCACCGTCTTGATGCTGATGCCCAGGATGTCGGCAATGACCTTGTTCAGCTTGCCCTTGACCACCCAGTCAATCACCTCACGTTCGCGGGCCGTCAGGCGGGCCATGCGCTGTGCGAACGCGGTCTCCGCGGACGACGGTGCCTCGGGCGCGGGCGGCGGCGGCGGCGCCGGCATCTCGCGCGGGGTGAACGCCAGCGCCAGCGCGGATTCGAGCGCCTCGTCCGCAAAGGGTTTCTCGATGAACGTGACCGCCCCCTTTCGCATCGCCTCGACGGCCAGCGGCACATCACCGTGCCCGGTCATGTAGATCACGGGCAAGGTGATGCCTCGCTGGCGCAAGTGCTCATGCACCTCGAGCCCGGACATGCCCGGCATGCGGACATCGAGCAACAGGCAGGCGTCGGCCCGTGGCGCCTGCAGCCCTTCCAGCGCCTCTTTCGGGTCATCGAAGGTTTCGACATCGAAGCCTGCGCCCTGGAGCCACCACGCGGCGGATTGGAGAAATTCGGTGTTGTCGTCGACGATGTAGACGGTACGGTTGCTCATGCTGCTCCTCGTGGAGGCGGTAATTCATCGGGCACGGTTCGCGGCAGGGCCGCATGGAACGACGTGCCCGCGGTGTCGTTCCGTGTGAACCAGAGGCGGCCCTGGTGCAGTTCGACGAACGAGCGGCAGATGTTCAGGCCGATGCCCGTGCCGGTGGGTTTGCTGGAGACGAACGGCACGAACAAGGTTTTCTCGGCCTGCTCGCTGATGCCCGAGCCGCTGTCGGACACGGTCACCTCCAACTGGGGACCTTCGGGCCGTGCATGCAGGCGCAGGTGGCGCGTGCCGATCGGGTTGGCGCGCATCGCATCGATCGCGTTGCGCATCAGGTTGACGAACAGCTGCTGCAACATCACCTCATCGGCCAGGGTCCACAGGGGCTCGTCGGGCAGGTCGAGGTCCACCGCGATCGATTCGCGTTCGGTCTCCCAGTCGAGCAGGCCCGCGCAGGCCCGAAGCAGCGCGGAGACATCCACCAGCTGGCGCTTGGGCGTATGCGAATGGGTGTATTCGCGGATGCGTGCGATGACGCGCGAGGCGAACAGCACTTGCTCGGTGGCCCGCTGCAAGGCCTGCAGCAGCCCGGCGCGGTCATCGGTGGAGGTGGCATCGGCCGATTGGCGCTGCAGCCGCATCACCGAGCCGCGCAGCAGGTTGGCCGCCGCGCCAATCGGCTGGTTGATCTCGTGCGCGAGCGTGGTGGCCATTTCGCCGATGGACAGCATGCGCGAGGTGAACAGCAGTTGCTCCCGGTCTTCGAGGTGGCGCTGCGTGGCCTGGGCCAGCGCCGCGCGGTCCTGCAGTTGCAGCACGGTGACGCCATCGCGGTGGTGCGTCAAGGTGGCTTCCAGGGCCCGGTCGCCGCAGTGCACGACCGCGGTCCGGGTGGGAACGGCACCGTCGAGCGCATCGGCCAGCCCCAGCAGGCGCATGCACATCGACTCGATGCAGGGGTCAGCCCCACCCACCATGGCGTCGAAGGCGCCGGACCGCCACAGCACTTGCCCCGAGGCGCGGTCCCATGCGGCCGCGCTCACATCGATCGTGTTCAGCACCTGCGAGGGCCACGACCGTTCCGCGTCGGCGGGGTGACGCACCGGATCGCCATCAACCCACATGCATGCCTCCTCCATCGACCGAGGACACCGCCCGGAGCGCCAAGGGATGACGGCCAATGACGACGCGCAGGCTCCATTGCGGTTCCAGCGCTTTCCACAACCGGTTGCCGTCGCGCACCCGCAAGCAGGCTTGCGACCAGGCCGTCATGGGCACCGCCTGCGCGCCGAGGCAGACGGCGATGTGTCGTGCGTCCTCCTGCCCTGCCACGGGCACCAGCTCGCGCACGCTGCCCGGTCCTTGGGACTTGACCAGATGCGCTTCGAGCCAGGGCACGTCCGCGGTGCGCTGGGACCACAGCAGCTCGCCCGTCAGCCGGACAACGCGGCCGCCGCCGCGCCGCGGCCACAGCACGTCGACATGCGCCGGGCAGCGCCAGCCGGCGACCGGGCCCGCAGGCGTGGCGAGCACGACCCGGCGCTGCCGGCTCAATTCCTCCAGCGCGCGTTCCACCGCATCGCCCTCGCCGCGCCGCTCGTGAAGCGCACACATGAGCTGCTGGTAGAGCTGCAGATCTCCGTCGCGCGCCACCGTCGAAGCGGGAGCCGGCGGCGCAGGCGGAGCAGGAGTGGGAGCGGCGGCGGCATCCCGGTCTTCTTCTTCCGGAACCTCCTGAGCGTCATCCTGGTGCGAGGCGCCACGCTCACCGCGGTCCCGTTCGGCCTCGTGCGCCGGTGCCTTGGCGGACAGGCGCGCCGCCGGCACGTGAAGCAGGGACGCGACCGCCGGAGTCAGTTGAACGTCCCGCGCCATGGGCATCGCCAGCGGTTCAGCATGCGAGGACGGCCCGGCAGCCGGCGTGCCGGATTCAGGGGCCGCCAGACTTTCAGTGGTGCTGCCGTGCCGGTCGGCCGCAATGTCGACATGTGCAGTGACCTGCGCCATCTGCTGCAGCGTGCGCGATGCCTCGGCCGGTTCGGGCGCGACGGCCTGCAGCGCCACGGGCGCGGGTGCATCCGCAGGCGCCAGATCCAGCGCCGTGGCCACGCGGGTCAGCGTGTCGCTGAGGGATGGAGGCAACTGCGATTGCAGCGGGTTCGTCTCCAGCGCCGCCAGCAAGCTGCCGGTCTCGCCGGCCGGCATCGCCACCGTGCCGGCCATGCCATCGGGCAGGAGGCGGCCATCGCCGCCCGCCTGCGGCGCCGTGGCCGCATCACCGCGCTCGCCGGAGACCTGCGGCGCCTGCACGGCGGGCAACAAGGCCTGAAGGGCCTGGGAAATCGACGCGAGGTTCATCGTCAACGGTCGCGACGGTTGCGTTCCTCGACGCGCACATGCGCGGACACCTTCTCGGACAGTCGGCGATGCAACTGCGGCAGGTGCCGTTCGAGCAGCACGGCATGCTGTGAGGGTGTGGCCACCGTCACGGTCATGCCACCGTTCGCCTGGGTGTCGATCGCCACGGCGGAGACCATCGAGCCGTCGAGCACCTCGAACCGGCTGCGATCGGCGGCGGGCATGTGCGGCAAGGCGAGGTGGTTGTAGAGGCCCGCCTGCGCGACAGCCGCAGGTGCAGGCGCGGCAGGCGGCGGCGTGATCTCGTTCGTGTCAGGCCGGTGCGCCGCGGGCGCTGCGCCATGAACGGCCAGGGGGCCCTGCTCGGGCTGCGTCTCGTCGTCGGGCGTGCGGTCCTCCGATGGCATGCGGACGGGAGGCGGGAGGAGGCCCCATTGCGCGGCATCCGGTGCCACTTCGCCCTCAGGCTGCCCTTCATCGGATGAACCGGCCGTGCGACGGTCGCGCACGGACAGCATCTGTTCGAACGTTCTTTTCGCAGGGCCCTCGGGTTCAGCGGGCGGCAGGTTGTCCCGGCGCGCCGCGGTGGGCGGCGTGGCGGCGCGTGCGGTGAACTGAGCTGGATTCATGGACGTTCGGACGAAAGAGGAGAAAGCAGGCCGATCTGGCGAAGCTCATCGGCATCGTTTTCGGCCTGCAGGTCGGTACGGCGGCTGACCGCCCTTCGGCTGCGTTGCAAGGTCTCGCCGACTCCGTCGCGGCGCGACTGTTCCCGCATCCAGGCCTGGCGCTTGTCACGCAGGCGGGCTTCGCTGGCTTCGAGCGCCTGCTCGTCATCGATCAGCGCGTATTCGCTGCGTTCGAGCGTGTCGTCGAGCTGAGCCCGGTATGCGGAGAACAGCGTCGGCATCCGCGCGAGATCGTTCGCGCCCTGGCCCACGGCGTAGGTCGCGTGATTGTTGACGTTGCACCGGTTGGCTTCGATCTGGTGCAGTCGGGCCTGCACCGCCGCGGCCGCCTGCTCGCATTCGGCACGTTGCAGGCGAACCGCCGCCTCGGCGGCATCGACGCGCACTTGCCGCAGCCGCAGCAACTGCGCCAGTTCCTTCGGCGGGCCGGTACCTTGGTCGGATGAGCGCATCGGTCAGGCGGCGAGCGCGCCGAGTTGTGCCAAAGTGGTGTCGAACGGCGACGCTTCGTCCGCCTGTTGACGCAAGAGCTGGTGGATGGCGGGCAGCTTGGCGATGGCTTCGTCCGCCACGGCATCACTGCCGGCGCGGTACTCACCCACTTGCAGCAGGAACTTGATCTCCGCATGCTTGGCCATCAACGAACGCACGTGGCCCGCGGCCCGTTGATGCTCGCGGGAAGCCACGCGGGTGAAGGTGCGGCTGACGCTGGCCAACACATCGATCGCAGGATAGTGGTTGGCCTGCCCGAGCTGCCGCGACAGCACCAGGTGCCCGTCGAGGATGGATCGCACCTCCTCGGCCACCGGGTCGGCGCTGTCTTCATCCTCGAGCAGCACGGTATAGAAGGCGGTGATGCTCCCCACGCCATCGTTGCCCACCCGCTCGAACAGGCGAGGCATCTCGGCAAACACAGAGGGCGGGAATCCCCGGCGCACCGGCGGCTCCCCGATGGACAGGCCGATCTCGCGAAGCGCCCGTGCATAGCGCGTGACCGAATCCATCAACAGCAGCACGCGCGCGCCCTGAGCGCGAAAGCCCTCGGCGATCGCCGTGGCGGTGTGCGCCGCCCTCACCCGCTCCATCGCCGGGCGGTCGGATGTGGAGACGACCAGCACGGATTTCGCCATGCCTCCCTCACCCAGGCTGTCGTCGATGAATTCGCGCACCTCGCGCCCACGTTCACCGATCAGCGCGATGACGGTCACGTCCGCCCGGGCTTGCTTGGCCAACATGCCAAGCAGGGTCGACTTGCCGCCGCCGGCGGCGGCGAACACGCCGAGCCGCTGTCCCACGCCGACCGTCAGCAACCCGTCGATGGCGCGTACGCCGGTGGCAAAGGCCTCGCCAATGGGCGGGCGCGACAGCGCGTTCGGCGATTCAGCGTACAAGGGCTGCGGCTGCAGGTCAAACGGCAACGGCCGGCCGTCGAGCGGCTGACCGAAGCTGTCGAGCACACGGCCCTTGAGTGCATCGCCGAACAGCACGGAGCTGCCCTGGGCCAGCACTTCCACCTCGGCATTGAGGGCCAGCCCGTGCAACGGCGCGAGCGGCACGAGCAGCGTATGGCCATCGGCGAAGCCCACCACCTCGGCGCCGAACGTGGCGCCGGTGTCGGGGTCGAGCAGGTGGCACTGCTGGCCGATGCGTGCTTGAACGCCGCTGACCCGCAGCATGGTGCCGAAGGCCTGCACCACACGTCCGCGCTGGCGCACGGTGCGCGCCCGCTGCAGGGTGAACAGGCTCTGGCGCAAGTGGTCACCGATGTGACCGGTATCTTGTGAGGGATCGACGGGATGCTGCATGGCGCTCAATTGATCTCGATGTCCAGCGCCGGGCTCGCACCAATATCGATGTCGACGGCCGGACGCACACCAAGGGCCTTGCCGATGGCCGACAACTGGGTGTCGAGGCTGATCACGCTTTGCCCTTGAGAGCTTTCGACGACGCAGTCGAAATCGCCCAGCGTCTCATCGGCCCGAACCTCGGCCGCCAAGCCCATGTTCGACAAATGCCGGCGGGTGACCTCGAGCACGGTGGGACCCACCCGCACCCGGATCGCCCGCTCGGGCATCAGTTCGGCCACCGCCTGTTCGATGAGTGCAGGCACCACATGCATGGCGCCGAGCGATGCCGACAATTTGCTGACAACCGCCAGGGCGAGCGTGGTGACCGCCTCGCGTGCCGCGGCACGTTGATTCTGGGCATCACGGGCCATGCGCCCCACCGCCTCGGCCACCATGCCGATGGCCGCCCGTTCGGCATCGTGCCGCCCCTTGGCCATCCCTTCTTCCTGGGCGGCAGCCAGCGTGTTGGCGACCCGGGCACGTTCGTGCTCGAGCAGCGAGGTCAGCGCCTGGGCGCACTGGACCGCATCGGTGAACGCCCCGACCTCAGCCGCGGGAATGACCAGCCGGTTCGTGGAGACCTGCAAAGACCGCCGGCCATGCAACACGGTGTAGGCACTCATGAAAGCCGCTCCTCCCGGGCCGCATTGCCGGCGTCGGGCGTCGTCAGGATCTGGTGCGCCAGGCCCACCATCCGCACGGCGATGGACGCCGGCAGCAGCGGCGCATCATCCACCGAAGAGGACAACATCCGCGCGAGGCTCTCCCGGAGAGGAGGCTCGGGCAGGCTCGTGATCATCAGCGCCACGCCCCATGCGCGCAACGTATCCCGTTCGCCATCTTGATTGGCAGGCCACGGCGGCGCGACAGGCGGCAGACCGGGCACCGCCAGCACCCGGTCCAGCGCCGCAGCGCCGATGAGGCCGCGCACCCGCAGCAGCGGCCCCGCATCCAGACACACGCGCAGCGCCGGGGCAGCGAACAGCGCACCGCACAGCAGCGCAAGCCGCTCCAGTTCGGCGGGCGTTCCAAGCGCCCAGGCGGGCAGCGACGACAGCGACGCCCATGTGAACGGTGGCGGCACATCCGTGCCGGCCCAGACCTCTCCGAGCCACCCTGCCACACGCGCGATCCGCGCACGCAGGTGCCGCGCCTGCGCCGGCGTCACCGCCGCCTGCAGCGACAAGGTCGCCTCGGCGGAACGCTTGGACGCTGATGCGTTCATGGGCGCGGCTCCACCAGAGCCACCTCGCGGCTGGTCGGCGTGGTGCGCCGGCGCAGCATCCATACCCCCGCCCCGACCAGCATGACCACGGCGCCGGTGCCGGCAGCCAGCGCGAGCGACGTCTTCAGCGAATCAGCCGGCTCCACGGCACGTGGCACGGGCGCGACCTCGCCCGGGAACAAGGCCACGGTCACGTTCTCGTACGGCAGTCCTTCCACCCCATTGACGACCAAGGCCTTCATCTGGCCGATCTGGGGCGTCAGGTCACGCCCGGGACGGTATTTGATGAAGACCGAAGCGGAGGCGGGCCGCGGCTTGTCCGCGAGCGGATCCTTCTCCGGCACGGCCAGGTGCACCCGTGCAACGATCACCCCATCGATCGTCTGCAGGGTGTTGGCCAGTTCCTGGGACAGGGCGTACATGAGGCGAGCCCGTTCCTCCACCGGCGTGGACACGAAGCCTTCCTTCTTGAACACCTGCCCCACGTTGTCGAAGTTGCCACGGGGGTACCCGTTCGCATGCAACAGTTCGATGGCGCGGCCGAAATGCTCCTGCTGCGATGAAATCGCGAACTGACCGGCCTCGCGTGCCTCTTTGCGGGCATCGATGCCGGCGCTCTGCAGCAGCGCCACCATCTCGTTCGCCTGCCGCTCGGACAATTGCCCGTACAGCTCCTGGCGCCCACAGCCCGCCAACACCAGCACGGCAAGCAAGGAGACGCCCCAGCGCCGTCCCCAGGTCGTAGCAAGCTTCGACATGAACTTCTCTGGTTCAGGACTGTTGACGGAAAAGCTGCTGCAGCCCATCGGACGCGCGGTTCGCCACGTTCGAGGTCAGCTGGCAATGGAACATGAACTCCTGGCAACGCACGGACAGCATCACCATCTCCCCGGGGGTCATGGTGGTGCCGGCGGCCATGGCGCTGCGGGCGTGCTCCGCGAGCGATGCCGCCTCGTTGTTCACGTATTCCAGCGGACGCGCCATCGCCTGCATGGCCTCCGACGGCGGTTGCACAGGCTGCGCGTCGAGCCGCGTCTGGGCGGTGTGCATGGCGTGCTCGAACCGGCCGAGATCGGTGAACGACACACCGTACCCTGCCTGGAGCCCGCCGGATGCCGCACCGCCCGCGGGCGGCATCAGGGTGGACACATCGATGTTCATCAATGGACTCCCGCGCGGCTCACTGCTTGCGTGCCATCGTTTCGAGCGACGACCCGACGCTCGACAACGCGGTGTGCGAGCTGTTCGACAGGAAGCCCATCTTCAGCGACTCGGCCGTGAGCTGCGTCACCGTGGCCGGCTGGTCATCGCCGCCCGAAATCTGGCCGGCAAGGTTCTCGATCTTGCCGGCCTGCTGGTCGAGCACTTCGCCCCAGGCTTCGGCCATGGCTTCGAACCAGTTGCCGCTCTTCGCTTTGTCACCGGCCTTGCCGGCGGTGGGGGTGGCGGCGAGCGTGGACAGGGAGTTGATCGATTGGCTCATGGGAAATCTCCTTCAGTGGTGGTTGACAGACAACTACAACAATCAAAACTTCAACGGCGACAACTTGCCGTCTTTTTCGAGCATGACTTCGGTATCGGTGATCGACGCGAGGCGGTGGCCGCTCGGCAGCAGCGCCCCGACGAAATAGTGGGTGCCGTCGACCGTGACCACATAGGCCACGGGCCCCGGCACGATGGACGCCACGCGCTTGCCCGGATCGTCGGGGACGGGCGTGGGCTGGGGTACGACAGCCGGAGGGGTGTTCTCCACCTCCAGCAGCTTCAGGCCCGGCACGTCCTGCCGCGCGGCGGCCTCGATGCGCTGCAGGCGCGGCAGGTCGGCCGAGGCGGTGCGCACCCGGACATTGCCCACATCGCTCAACGAGGCCGGTGGCACGGTCTCGGCCGTCACGCCATTCATGCGGAACACATCCCGGACGGCATTGGCGATCTGCTCGCCCACCTGCACATCCACCCGGGCCTCGATGTGCTCCTCGGCCAGACCGCGGTCGAGCCGCGCACGATCGCCGAGCGTGAGCACCTGGCCGTGCACGCGCGGCTGGTCATCACCGCTGCGCGAAACGCGCAGGCCGCTGAACTCCGGCGCAAGCAGCAGACGCTCGAGACGCTGACCTTCGCTCTCCACGCCGACCGGTTTCGGCCGCGCCAGGCTCATGAAGGCCATCAGCCCCAGGGCAGCCACCGCCAGCGTGCCCCCGCCGATGGCGACCCAGGCTGCGAGCCTGCCCCGGCGGGGCACAGGGGCAGGGGCAGGTGCAGGCGCCCGCACCGGAGCCCCTTGCGCGGCCGGTGCCGGCGCAACAGGTGGTGCCGCAGGTTCTTCGACCGCTGCCGGCGCAACAGTGCCCGCCAGCGGCGCCGCTTCGGCGACAGCCAGCACCCCATCCCAGCGAGGGCTTGCCGCATCGCCAACGGCCATCACCGTCTCGCCGACCCGAAGCGGCAGGAAATGCGGCCAATCGATCGAACACGGTGCGACGAGCTTCTGCCCGGCCATGTCCACCGTACCCACCAGCACCTCGATGCGGACGTCGGACGCCCGCACACGCAGCCGCAGCCGCTGCTCGGCCACCTGCGGATCGCGCAACACCACCTGGCAGCCGCTGGCCGCCAGGCTCCCGACGTCGATCGTCGCCCCGAGGGTGAGCGAAATGCTGGCGCCGGCCTGCGGGCCCGCCAGCACCCGCAACTCATGCGACGGTGCGTTGTCCATGCTCAGCGCGCTCCTCCGGTGGCCACCGCACGCGAATCGCTTGCCGGCTCGGCTGCGCCTTGCGGGCCAGGCGCGGAAGCAGGGGACGGCGCGGCAGGGGCCGACACAGCGGCGGCAGGCTTGGGGCCCAAGGCCGCGGCGCGGCGCGCCGACAGCCGGGGCGAGATCAGGAACATGCGCTCGACGCGCCCCCCACTGTCGCGCTCGGTCTTGAACAGCCGGCCGATCACCGGAATGTCACCCAGGAACGGCACCTTCTCCACGCCGGTGCCTGACGACTCGCGCGTCAGCCCGCCGATCAACAGGCTTTCGCCCTCGTAGATGAGCGCCTGGGTATTGATCGACGAACGCGAGACGACCGGAATCGCATCCACGCGCGCCTCGGACAAAGAGCCGTCCTCCAGGTTCACCAACAGCTTGATGCGCACACCGTTCGTGTCCTTGAACACATGCGGCGTCACGCGCAACGAGGTGCCCGCCGAGACGTTGAACAGGTCGACCTCGTCGCGGCCCGCCACGCGCACGTAGAACGTGGAGCTGCTGTCGAAGATGGCCTCGACGTTCGAGAGCGTCACCACCTGCGGGCTCGACACCACGCGTGCCGCCCCTTCCGATTGCATCGCGCTGATGCGGGCCACGAACTGGCTCGCGTCGCCCAGCACCGCGGACACGAAACCACCCGCCCCCGTGGGCGTGATCGCCGAGCCGATGATGCTGCCCCCCGGCTGCAGCCGCCGGTCGGAGTCGGTGCCATTGCCGAACAACACCGAGCTCTTGCCGATGTCGCCACGCCAGTTCACCCCGAGCTCGCGCAGGCGGTCGGTATTGATGTCGATGATCGTGGCCTCGATTTCCAGCGACTGCGGCTCGATGTCGAGTGACTGCACCAGCTGCTCATAGAACGGCAGGCGTTCCGGTGCATCGCGCACGATCACCGCATTGAGCCGGGTGTCTGCCTCGATGCGCACCTGCTGCAGATCACCGAGCACCAGCGGCGCGCCGCTGCCACCGGTGCTGGCAGGCGCTGCGCCCGCCCCATAGGCAGCCATCAGGACATCCGCCGTGCCGGGGCGAGCCTCGGCATCGGGCAGACCGAGCACCGGCTGCTGCGTGCGTGCCATGCCCTGCCCCTTCAGTCGCGGCTGCGTGGGACGAAGCTGCTGTTCCTGCGCCGCAAGGCTCGCCTGACTGCGGGGAGACGAGGTCACCAGCGACCGGATCGTCGTGGCCACGCCGGGCACGACCACCTGGCGGCCGGAGAAATTGACGGTCACGTCCTGCGCCCACGCATACCGCAGGTAGAAGACCTTGAACCCCATCGGCGGCTGAACCGCCTGGCTGACCTGGCTGGCGCGTGCCAACTCCTCCACCTGCTCAATGAAGCGGCGCGTACCGCGCGCCACCACAGCACCGTCCTTCGTGCTGCGCAGCGTGTTCCGCTGGTCGGTCAGCTGCATTTCCGCCGCGGCGCGGAGCACCTTGTCGGCCACGGCGGGCGTGGTGGGCAGCGTGCGGGCGACCAGTTCACCGGGGGTGTAGACGTGCACCACGGTCCCGTCGTAGTACGTCACGAGCCCGAACGCACGCGACACGTCGCGAACGATGGAATCGGCTTGACCGGCGAACGTGCCGTTCACCGCCCCCTTCACCGCCGGCGAGACCGACACCGGCACATCGATCTGCCCGAACAAATCCTGCAGGAATGCACCAATGGGCTGCTCACGGGCCGTGAGCTGCACCTTGCGGTCCGCATGGGGCACTGTGGCGGCGAGCACCCCCTGCCCGGCCAGCAAAGCCGCGCACAACACGCCTGCGGCACGCCACCGGAGCGGAAACTTGAACAATCGGTCAGAGAAGGTCATCAAGAAATCTCGTGGAAACGGTCGGGCGGCGCGTCAGGCCGCCTCGAGCAAGGGGGCGCCAGGTGCACCGATGCGATCGACGACATCGAGCTTCAGTGTGGGCATCAGCTCGTGGTAAGACAGCACCGGCACGTCGAAGCAGTCGAACTCGACGAGCTTGCGCACGTGGCGCCGCAGGTCCACGGTGGTCACGATGGCGACCACACCGTGGGCACGCACACTGGCCGCCAGGCTGTCGATCACCTGGCGCGCAACCGCCGGATCGATGGCCAGCTGCTGCACGCCGCCGCTGACCCGCAACGATTGGCGCAGCATTTCCTCGAGGTCGGGCATCAGCAGCGCGGCACGCAGCGCGCCTTGCGGCGCATAGCGATAGCTCAGATGCCGCTTGAGCGCGATGCGTGCGAACTCGGCCAGCGTGTAGACATCCTTTTCGCGCTGGCCCGCCTCGGCGAGCGCTTCGAGCATGTCGCGCACATGGCGGATGGGCACCTCCTCCTCGACCAGCCTGCGCAGGATCTCGGCGAGCCGTTGCATCGGAATGGCCCGCAACACTTCCTTCACGGCCTCGGGGTAGTCGACCGCGGCGCGCGTGAGCAGCGAACTCGCCTCCTGAATGCCCAGGAACAACGCCGTGTGGCGGCGCAAGGCCTGCTTGACCGCCTCGGCAAGCGTCGCAGGCATGTCGGTCGCCGGCAAGCTGCCTTCGGCGATCGGCACCTCGAACCCCAACAGGCGCCATTCGGGCGCCGTCGACGGACCGAGGGCCGGCGCCTGCGCGTGAATGCTGATGCGCGGCAGTGCCAGTCCCAGGGACAGCTGGAAGTACTCCAGCACGCCTTCGAGTTCGCGCTTGAGCGCCTCCCCGTCCTCACCCGCCACCGCATGCATCGGCACCTCGAGCAGCAGAGCCACCGCCGGCTGCACGGGCGGCAGCGCGGTGGCCGTCACGCCGGGGGCGGCCTCCTTGCGCTTGAGCACCGCGCCGAACGCCGGCCCCGATGCCTTGTCGAGACGGGCCTTGAGCACCGGCGTGAGCAGCGCCCCGCCGGCCAGCAGCACGAGGCCCAGCAGCACGAACACCGCCCAAGGGAATCCCGGCATCAGCGCCAGCAAGAAACAAATGCCGCCGGCCACCAGCATCACGCGTGGCTTGGCCATGATCTGCTTGCGCACCGCATCGCCCAGGTGCTTGTCCTGCGCGTCGCTCGTCCGCGTGACGATCAGGCCCGCGGCCATCGCTGCCAGCAACGCCGGAATCTGCGACACCATGCCATCGCCGATGGTGAGAACCGAATACTTCACCATCGCATGGCCCACATCCATGCCCTGCTGCAGCGTGCCCACGGCCAACCCGCCGAGCAGGTTGATCACGATGATGACGATGCCGGCGATGGCATCGCCCTTGACGAACTTCATCGCGCCGTCGAGGTTGCCGTGCAGCTTGCTTTCCATTTCGAGCTCGCGGCGCTTGCGACGGGCCTCATCCTTGTCGATCAGGCCCGAGCGCAGGTCCGAATCGATCGACAGCTGCTTGCCCGGCATCGCGTCGAGCGAGAACCGGGCCGCCACCTCGGCGACACGCTCGGCGCCCTTGGCAATCACGATGAACTGCACCACCGTGATGATGAGGAACACGACCAGCCCGACGACGAGGTTGCCACCGGCGACCGTCTTGCCGAAGGTGTCGATGATGTGCCCGGCATTGCCGTGCAGCAGAATCATCCGTGTCGTGGCGATGGCCAGCGACAGGCGAAACAACGTGCTGATCAACAGCACGCTGGGAAACACCGAGAACTCCAGCGGCGAGCCGATGTAGATCGCCATCAACAGCAGCATCACCCCCATGGCCAGGTTCACTGCGACCAGCAGGTCAATCAGGAACACGGGCAGCGGCAACACCATCAACGCGATGATCGCGATGACCCCTGCCACGAGCACGAGGTCGCTGTAGCGGGCCAGCGCGCTCTCGCGCGTGGCAGCCACGGTCCGGAAGTAGGCCGACAGGTTCATGGACGAAGCCTCAGGAAGCCGCCTGCAATGCCGGCCGCACGCTGTCGCGCGCCGCGAGCAGGAGCCGGTAATGCGCCATGACGTCGCGCACATAGCCCTGCGTTTCCTTGTAGGGCGGCACCCGGCGCCCGTACTTCTCGACCGCGCCCTCGCCCGCGTTGTATGCCGCGATCACCAGGGTCAAGTCGTTGTCGAACCGCTTCTGCAGGTTCTTCAGGTACGCCGAGCTCACCTCAAGGCTGATGCGCGGGTCGCGCAATTGCGAATGCGGGGCCGTGACACCGAACCGGCGCGCGGTGGCCGGCATCACCTGCATCAGTCCCACGGCACCGGCATGGGACACCGCGTCCGGGTTGTGGCGCGATTCGACATGGGCGATCGCATGCAGCAAGAGCGGGTCGATGCCGAACTGCTCGGCCACCTGGGTGATCTGCGGAACCAGCGCCAAGGCGCGCGACACGGATTCGCGTCCCATCCCCTTCGGCGCCCGGAGGATCTCGGCCGTGTCGCGACGGCCGCGCCCCGCTTGAACAGAAGCCCCCTGGACGGCCGGTGCCGCAGGCTCGCTGCCTGCGACCCCGGGCGCAACCGCGGGGCGGTCGTACAGCCACAACTGCTGGGCATGGGCGCTCACGGGCGCAGGCCCGGGCACCGGCTCCTGGGCGGCCTCGGGCGCCGGATTTCCTGCAGTTGGAACTCGTCCACAGAAATCGTTAGCAAGCGCAAACTTTTCAGAAATCTGAGGAGCCGTCAGGGCCGACTGCACCGAACCCGACCCACACGTTCCTGCATGAACGCTGCCCCAAGGCAAGAGGCAGCCGAGGGCCACCGCCGTGCGCCAATGCCTGGAGCTGGTTCCCACTGCCTTATCTGCACCAAACATGGACGCCTCGGGTGAACGGAATATGTCGACAACTGCACAAAAAAACGCACTGATGGCATGGTGCCGTCGCGGAATGTCCGGTGCGTAATTCAAAACGCGGCTATTTGTATCTGTATGTTTCGCGCATGGGCGCACCATTCGCCGGCCTCTATAGGGACAAACCGAGGTTCACATGTAAGCGCCGGTTACGCCTCAAACTAGGGGGTACTCGTTTAGGGGGGGCCACTTTTGGCCTGTTTTGGCCGAAGCTGCGCCCCATCGGAACCGGTCGGGCACCACACGCCCGGACAAGCGGTTCTCGCATCCCCACTGAACGAACCGGATCCATGGCCGACAAGAACGACGGCGGCGACAAAACCGAGAAGCCGACCCAGAAACGCTTGCAGGACGCTCGCAAGAAAGGCGACGTCCCGAAGAGCAAGGAGATCACCAGCACCATGACGCTGTTGGTGTGGCTCGCCCTCGGTGCGCTGGCCTTGCCATTCGCGACGCAGAGACTGGTGGCCCTGGCCACGCGCGTCATCGACAGCCTTCAACAGCCCTTCGCCCTCGCGGCACCGGCCATGGGCTGGATGGCCATCGAGGCGCTGTTGTGGCTCATGGGCGTGCTGCTTGTACCGGTGATCCTCATCGGCCTGCTGACCGAGTTCCTGCAGGCAGGCCCCGTGTTCACCCTGGAGAAGAGCAAGCCGAAGCTGGACCACATGAACCCGGTGTCGGGCATTCAGAAGATGTTCAGCATGGACAACCTCATCGAGGTGCTCAAGGCGGTCGTCAAGACGGCCGTCCTGTTCGCCATCGGGTGGGCGGTGCTGAAGTCGCTGCTTCCGCAGATCGTGCTGCTGTCCTCGGCCGAACCGGGCACCCTCGGGGCGGCCTTGTGGCAGGTGGCGTTCAAGCTGCTGGCCTGGACGCTCGCGGCGTTCGCGATGGTCAGCGCCATCGACTTCGTGTGGCAACGCCACAGCTTCACCCAAAAGAACCGGATGAGCATGCGCGACATCCGGCAGGAGCACAAGGAAAGCGACGGCGATCCGCACATCAAGGCGCAGCGGCGCCAGACCCACCAGGAATGGTCGCAGCGCAACGCCGCCCAGGCCGCCGCGAACGCCAACGTGCTCGTCGTCAATCCCACCCACGTGGCCATCGCGATCGACTATGACCGCGAGACGTGCCCGGTGCCGGTGCTCGCCGCCAAGGGCGAGGACGACGTGGCCCGCGCCATGCGAGAAGCCGCGGCGGAAGCGGGCGTGCCCGTCGTCCGCAACGTTCCGCTTGCCCGAGACATGCTGGCCCGGGCCGAAGTGGGGGAAATCATTCCCAAGGACTTGTTCGAGGTGATGGCCGAGGTGATCCTGTGGGCCAAGCAAGTACGTGAAGACGTCGCTGCGCACACCGACCCCACGAGCGACGATGCCGCGCGGTACCACGCACGCACGGGCCGGCCACGCCGCCCGCCTCCGGGTGAAGACTTGACGGCCTACCCGGACACCTTCCCTCGACCGCCCGAGGAACCTCCTTCGTCACCTGGGGCGCACCCCAGGTAAGGCAAGGCCATTGCCAGCCTGAAGCCAGGCATGGCTGTACTGTCGACGATTCCGAACGCCCGCGTTCGATCACACCTGACCCTCCATGGAAAACTTCTCTCGTGAACTGACGAGCACCTTGCTCGCGCTGGCCTTCGTGGCCGCGTTGGCTTGGGTCGCGATTGCATTGCTCAAGCGGCTGCAGCAAGGCCGCATCGGCGGCAGCACCGGCCGCCCGCAGGCCGAGCTGCGCTTCGTGCGCGCGCTGCCCGTGGGCAGCAAGGAGCGCGTCGTGGTGATGCAGTACCGCGGCGAGGAATGGTTGCTCGGCGTCACGGCCGGCGGCATCTCCCTGCTCGCCCGCAGCCCGATCGACGCGCCCACTGCTGCACCCGATGGGCCGGCGGACTGACCTCTGGGGCGCACCCTAGCTATCGCACGCACCAGCTTACGAATGCAGCCCCCGGCGTCTTTAATTGATCCCGTCGACTCTGCAAACGCAAGCGGCAAATGAGTTGCAGGGAGGCTCCGCCACCTCGGTGCCTCGTTCATCAAATCGAATAGATCATCGGAGAGAAAAATGGCTGAAATCAGCTCTGTGAGCGTCAACCCCTCGATCGCCACCGCCATCGGCAACAATGTGAGCACCGAGCTCGGCGCGGTCCTCGGCACCCAACTCGGCGCCGCCATCGGCAACATCGTCACGCAAGCGGTCGGCACCGCCGTCAACCAGGCCGCCGCCCAGCTGAACCAGCAAAGCGGCATGCCGAAGTTCCTGGTCAACGAGATCGGCAACATCACGAACACCGCCGTACAAGGCCTGACGACCAACGTCACCCCGGCCGCACAGAACACCGTGCAGACCGCCACGGCCGGCTCGATCGAAGCGTTCATCCAGAACCTCACCAAGACCATCGTCGATTCCGTGCAGAACCAGCTCAAGAACGGCAACGGCACCGGCACGGGCGAAGTCAAGGCCAGCGGCGGCAGCTGGATGCAGGCCATCGCACAGGCCATGGGCGAGGCCATGGGCAAGAAGGCCTCCAAGATGGTCGAGCTGGCCAGCAAGATCCAGGCGCTGTCGGCCCAGTCGGGCAACGGCACGGAGCTGTCGGATGCAGACAAGATGAAGGCCGCCTCCGAGACGCAAGTCCTGAACGCACAGTTCCAGGCCACTGGCCAGGAGTTCAACCTGCTGCAGACCACGTTCTCCACCGCCATCAAGACGATCGGTGAAGGCATGTCCTCGGTGGCACGCAAGCAGTAAACCGGATCTTCGGTATCCCGTCCCGGAAAGCGCGAAAGCGCTTTCCGGGATTTTGTCGTTCTAACCTTGAAGGAGTTCATCCGTTGAGAGCACTACGTTACATCACGGCGCTGGGGTTGCTCCCCATGCTGATCGCGGCCGGTTGCGGCGGCGGTGGCGGCGGCAGCAGCGACTCCACGACCCCACCGCCCAGCAGTGGATCGGGTGAGCTTCCGACCTACGGCACAACGAACCTGCCCGGACACCTCGTCGTGCAGTCGGCCACCGGCCCGGCAACATCCTTCGACTTGCGCACCGGCCAGCGCGCCTCACTGCCCACCTCGGCAACCGGCGGCAACACCTGGTATGGCAGTACCAACCCCGGGCTGATGCTCCGCGTGAGCAACGGCGGCCCCAACGGCACGCAGATCGCCGAGCGCGTCCGGACCACCGACTGGACGGTCGTCGACCCGGCGAACAACTTGCCCGGCAGCTTCACGCGCCCCAAGGTCTCGCCAGACGGCAAGTACATCCTGACCTTCTGGCAGCCTGGTTCGGACCCCGCCCAACAACGCCTGACCATCTTCAGCACGGAATCCGGGCAGAGGGTCAAACAAGGGTCTCAGCTGGATGGCGAACTCGTGACCTCCAGTCCTGCCGGCTGGCTGCCCAACGGCCATTACGTCTATTTGGCCGGTCGCCGACTGTACGAATCCTCGCCCGAAGCCAACGGCAGCACCTTGGTGGCCACATTGAGTGCCCTGCCGGACAACAGCGCCTCTGGCAACAACATCGACGTGAAGTCGAACGGCAGCCAGTTGTCGGTCAGCCCCGACGGGCAGAAGATCGCGTTCAGCTGGACCGCCCCGCGCCCCGGCAGCAACTCGGACGATTCGAACATCTGGATCGCCCAGGTCGACGGCACGGGCCTGCATCAACTGACGTCCCCGCCGGATTCGACGAGCCCGCTGAACTTCGTCTATGGCAACGCCACCTGGTCGCCGGACAGCCAGTGGGTGGCCGCGGCGCTCTACATGAATGGCGTGTCCATCGCACCGATCTTTCCGCCGGACCAATCGTTCCCCGGTGTTCCCGGAGGAATCGTTGGCGCGACCGGCTGCGCCGTCAATCCGGTGTTCGTGCTGCCCGCGAGCGCCGAGAAAGTGGCCATCAGCTGGCCCACCTATGACGCGCGGTACGGCTTGAAAGTGCGCAGCACCTCAGGCACCGGAGGCCAATGGATCTCGGCATGCTCGACGATTCAATGGGTGCAATGAGCTGACGCCGGCGTCGCGACTGCGCTGCCGGGCCTACGGCTCAGCACGCTGCCCGGCCAGGAGGGGGTGCATCGGATCAGCCGAAGCTGGTTCGGCAGTCCTCTTCGTACGCCCAGAAGTACCCGAGCAGCGCCATCATCCGGTCGAGATGCATCTTGCCGCAGAGGGCCTGCACGGTGACATGCGGCCGGCGCCCGAATCCGATCCAGGAACGGTTCGAGGCAAGCGCGTACACCTCGTCCGGCTGCCCTTGCACGGAGACGCGCACGCCATTGAAACTGTCGGCCGGGTCGCGCGCCCATTCACCCCAAGTGAAATGGAACGCCTCGTCGTCTGATGCGAGCTCGGTTCCGGGGCGCAGGAAGCGGCCCGGCGCCCACCGGTACATCAGCTCACCGAACTGCAGGAAGTGCCGGCCGTCGGTGCTCGCGATGGGCATGTCGCGCCGGTAGACGGTCATCACCTGCTGCTTGAAGACAAATCGGTACGCATCAGCTCCGCGCAGAGGCGATCGGCATACCAGCGACCGATTGAAGAACGAACGCTGCTGGAGATCGGCAACAAGTGGGGGGTGAGGATCGGTGTTCAACTCAAGAGCGGGACTGGTTGCTTCCGCTTCAGTTCGCTGCGAACCTGGCCGGAACGATCACCAACAGTGTGATGGGAACGATCGTCAGCAGCAGCAGAGACAGGTCCCACTTCGTCCGCCGACCCAGGAGACTGCCGATGGTCCAGAGCACAAGACTCGCCAGGATGTACTCGAGCACCAGCACCACACTGAATGCGCCGAGGACGATGTTTCCTGCGAGCCAAAGCCGGGAGTGAATCCAGACGAGGTACCCCGTTCCAAGCACCGAGACCATGACGGCACCTGCATACAGCAGCATGCCGGCACGGTTGCGGCAATCACTGATCACCTGACTCCCTTCGAGTACAGATGCGCGGCAAGAGCGTTTCGGCGCGCCTGGCCTTCGGGGCTGCTCGGCGCGTAGTAGAAGTGACCGGAAGATTCGATCATTTGCCTGGCCAGCGTTGGCGCGGACAACAGCAACTCGTTTCGAGTCATGCCCGCGTGAATCGGGTCCCCTTGCCCGGTGAGGTCAATGACGACAACGTTCTTGATGTTCGGCGTTGATTTCAGCTGATTCAAGAACTTCTCGTCAATGGGTGAGCCAACCAGCACCAGGTTGTCGACCTTCGTTCCAGCCTCGGCATAGTTGATAGCGACTTGTGAGGCCGCTACGGAGCCATAGGAATACCCCACGAGATTGAACTGCGAACCTGTCTGTTGGAAGTTGTCCAGCAAGGTCTGAATCTGGAACTTGCCTGCGCGGTAAATGTCGACGCCGATGGATGCATCGAGAAGCGTTCCACCCGACCATTTGTTGCGGTCAACCGGGGTCAAGTTCATGCCATTTTCACCGAAGGCGCGCACCATGTCCGTGATGTATGCGCCGTCCATGCCGGCACCTCCGAAGAACAGGTTGCCGCGGATGGATTCACCAGGCTGAAGGAGACGCCGCTCGAAGGTGGCTGACGGGATCGCAGCAGGGGCGCTCCGCATCGCCTCGCTCATCGCCGCAAAGCGGTTCAGTTCACGTTGAGTTTCGTTGCGGCTGGCTGAGGTGGCGCGCTCATTGCCTTGATTCAACGCCGACTGGCCCAGGTCAGCTGCCTCACCGTACGCCGTCATGCTGTCCGGCTTGAAGTAGTTCCTGCCAACCTCAATGCGGTCGCTGGTCAGGTTGTTGGCCAGCATGAAGTTGCCGATGGCCTGCGGGTCGGCACTGCCCACGATGCTGGAGATGCTGTCGCCGCGCCGCGCCACATGACCTCTGCCTGCCACGCTTTGCTCAGTCTCGCTCCGGTAGGCTCGCTCGGACTGCCTGAACTCGAAGTTCTCGGACGGCACCAGGTATTCGCGCGCGGCGGCATTCTCGGAAAGTCCGAAGCGGTCGGGCTGCGCGGGCGCATCGTCCTGAGCGTCCGCGCCATCGACCACATCGACCTGCGGCGCCGGCTCCGCGGCTGCGATAGGCTCGGCGACAGTGTCGCCGCCCGTGTCGAAGTCACAGTCGAAGTCGCTCGACCAGCTGCCGCCGGAGGCTCCGCCGTCAATGCGTGTGCTCATGGTGTTGTCGCTCCTGTTGCGCGGCAGTCCGGCCGCAGATGATTCGCCGTTGACTCATTGCACAATGAGACAAGGGCGCCGCACCAGCTGGGACCGCCCCTAGACGCAGCCCAACTGCACGCCGCCCCTTCTAGGGCCGACCCCAGCTGGGGCGCGACCCAGATGCGCTTGGCAACGGCTTGCGCTCCAATGCCCTGCATTCAACAACTGCATCAGGGGGAGTCCATGTTGCAAGCCAACCCGGCCATCGGTGCCAGCACACTCGACACATCGGCACCATTGGGCAGCGCTCCGCTGGGCGCCGCGCCCGAGCATGTCGATCCGCTGCTGTGGCAGCTCGCCAGTCCGGCCGAACGCGAACAACTGAAGGCCGCAGGCGCCGCGGCCAACGACAGCGCCGCACCGCTCGCGGCAGACGTGCCGTCGGCACTGCCCAACACCCAGCCGACGGTGGCGGGCCCGCGCGCCGACGCAGCCAAGGACATGAACGCGGCGTCGTCCAACACCGCGACCTCGGCGGACCAGGCTGCGCTCGTGAAGATCACCGACCAGTTCCGCGCCCGCTTCACCGAAGCCGCGAAAGATCCGGCAAAGTTCAGCGAGACGCTGCACAAGGCCTTTGGCGATCACTACGATGCCACCGCCGCGGAAGGCCTTCGCCAGCAGGCGCTGCGCAACGACTTCAGCTGGATGCCGAAGGTCGAGGTCGTCGACGGCGCACAACTGGCTGACCTGTCGGGCACCCAGGGCGAAGGGGTCGGCCGGGGCGCCTACGCCAAGGACAGCGACACCATCTACCTGAACCGCGAGCTGCTGCAGACCGACCCGGCCACGGCCGAACGAATCCTGACCGAGGAGGTGGGCCACGCCATCGATGCCCGCATCAACACGCAAGACGCCGTCGGCGACGAAGGCGACATCTTCAGCGCGCTGCTGCATGGCGACAAGGTCAGCGACGCCGACCTGCAGGCGATGCGCGCGGACAACGACCACGGCGTGATCAACGTCAACGGCCAGCGGGTCGAGGTCGAATACGGCTGGCTCAAGAAAGCCTTCAAGAAGGTCACCAACGCCGTCAAGTCCGTCGGCAACTTCGTCAAGAACACCGCCAAGGGCGCGCTCAACGTGGTCGCCGGCGTTGCCACGCTCGATTTCGACCGCGTCAAGGACGGCTTCAAGACGGGCTTCGATGCCGTCAAGCAGCTCGGCAAGGACGTGATCAACACGGTCAAGGAAACGTGGAACGACGTGAAGGACGGCTTCAAGAAGCTGATGCAGAGCAAGGTCTTCAACGCGATCCTCACGGTGGCCCGATTCATCCCGATCCCGGTCGTGCAGTTGGTGGTGCGGGTGGTTGACATCGCCAAGGCCGCGTACAGCGTGTACCAGGGCGTGAAGAACAAATCCTGGGGCGCGGTGGTGGGTGGCGTGGCCACCTTGGCAGGCGGTGCCGCAGGCCTCGCCGGCAAGCTCGGTGCGAGCGCCTCCACGGTCAGCACGATTCAATCGGTGGCCAGCGCGGCCGAGAAGGTCAGCCTGGCCTACAACGCAGCGTCCGCCAAGAACTTCGGCGAAGCCGCGCTGCTGGCCTCCAAGGCCTTCGGCATGCCGCAGGGCGTGACCGATACGCTCAAGACCGTGGCAACGGTGGAAAAGGTGGTCAAGGCCGTCGAGAACAAGAACTACGCCGGCGCCATCGCAGGCGCCGGTGAACTCGCAGGCGGCCAGCTGGGCAAAGCCGTCGGCATCGACGAGAAGACGGCCGAGTCTGTGCAAAAGGCAGGCGCTACCGCACAAACGGTCCGGACCTTCGTCAAGGCAGTCGAAGACAAGAACTACGCCAAGGTCGCTGCAGGTCTGGGCGCCATGGGCGTCGTGGTGGCCGACAAGGTGTTTGATGTCCAGGCCGACAAAGACACCATCTCCGGTGTGCAGAACTTCGCCCGCGGCGCTCAGCAGGCCGCCGCCCTGGTGAAAGCGGTCGACGACAAGAACTACGCCGGCGCACTCGCTGCTGCCGGCGCCCTGGCAAGCGGCCCGGCGGGCAGCGCACTCGCCATCAGCACCGAGACGGGCGAAGCCCTCACCGTCACGGGCCGTGCCGCTCAGCAAGTGCAATCGTTCGTGAAGTCGGTCGAGAAGGACGACTACACCGGTGCCGTGCGCAAGGGCGCCGATCTGCTCGGCCTCGAGCGCCAGGACAGCTTCCCGGACGACTGGCCGAAACCCCAGGCTGCCCAGGGCGGCTCGCAGACGGTGGCCCTCAGCGAGGTGTGGGCCCGCTGGGCGGCGGCTCAGGCCAAGCCCTGATCGAACCGTCACGGAGTCAACCGGGGGCCCTGTCGCAAGACAGGGCCCCCGGTCGTTTTCATTCACCCGCCAACGCCGCCAGCAAGATGACGGCACTCACCCTTCGCATGCGGGTTGTTCTCCGGGTGCCCCCCAAATTGCGAGCGCTCTCAGTGCATCGAAGCATGCCGCCGGCGGAGGACCTGTCGTTCACCCGAGCTGGGGCCGGCCCGAGCTTACGAAGTACGGAAAGACAGGGTGCAATGCAACACGCGCCCCAGTGCGCGATGACCACATACCAACAGGGGAGCAACCGCATGAGCAGCATCACCGAAACATCGTCCAGCAGCTGGAGCAGCGCCGACCTGGACTGGGACATCCCCTCGGAGGAGAGCAGCGCGCCCGCCGCCGAGGCCGAGCCCGCCCACGAATCCGCAGACGTCGACGCCGGCACGACGGAGCCCTCCGGCGATCCCTTCGGTCTGCCCGAACACGACGAGGCGCGTACTCACGCGCTGGCCGCGGCCCCGGCCGACTTCCTCGACGACGGCTTTTCCTGCCGCCGAGACCCCGACACGCAACCCGATGACGGCCCCATCCGGGGCGGCGTCACGGTCAGGGACGGCCAGGGCATCTTGTCAGCGCTGCAATCGGCGGGCGTCCCCAAGGACAACCTTCGCGCGGCGTACGGCTCGCTGGTCAGCAGCGGCCAGCTGACGGGCAAGGACTTCGAGGACGGCAAGCCGGTCGTCCTGCCCGGACGCACCTTTCAGCTCGACACCGCCGAGTTCACCGAGGCGAATGCCCGTCTGGGTGGACAACTGATCGGCAACGAAAATGCACAGCGTGTGGCCGAGGAAGCCGAGGCACGGCGTGCCCAGGCGCCTCGGCCGGCCCCGATTGCCCAGGCAGCCGTGACGGAGCGACCGGCCGTCGAACAACCCGCCCATGCGCCGCTCGAACGCCTGCGCCAACAGGTGGCATCCTCCACCCTGATCCTTGCCGAGCCCCTCGTGCACGGCGCCGCGAAGGTGGCCTCCTGGTTGGGCGCGGACGTCAACCCGGAGGAAGTCAGGGACAACATGTTCGGCGCGGCGCAGGAAATGATCGTCGGTGAGCCGTTGCCGGCGGGATCCAACAAGGTCTCCTACAGCGAGGCCATGGCCCTCCCGGTCTCACCCATCGGTATCTCGAAGTACGACCGCAACAACATCACGTACCACGACTACCGGATGGACACGACGCTGTGCAAGCGCTCCGAATCGTTCTGCACCATTCCGAACCTGGCTCCGCTGGTCGACTACAGCTCGGCGCCGAAGGCCGACTGGAGCGGTTTCCACCCGATGGAGAACGGCCCCCAGAAGCTGATCTTCGGCCATCCGATCATCCACAGCTCCGACTACGAGGCCGGTCACTTCGCCAACCGCACCCAGTCCGACCATGTGTTCCACTCCGGCACGGTCGAAAGCCAGCTGTACTGGAAGGGCGACGAGCTGCACCTCCAGACGGTGGGCTACGGTTACGGCGCCACGCCGATGCACACGGTGGCAAACTATGCCGTAGGCAAGTATTTTTCCCTGTGGCAGACCGCCGTGAAGCTCGATGTGGAGGCCATCCGCAGGTTCCAACCCCATTGAGGTGACATGCCCTTGCACCGCCCCGCCTTGGCCGCTTTGATCGCTTCGACGCTGGCCCTGGCGACAGCGGGCTGCTCACGAAGCGGTCCCGACCTGAACTCCATCCCGGCCACCTTCAGGGGCACCTTGAAGGTCGAACCGACAGGGCGTTCCACCAAGGACCTTTATGACGGGGCCGTTCGCCTCGGCCGGGCCTACGGCCTGCGTGCCGACGGCGACGGGGCCACCGGCGGCCGCGAATGGCAAGTGCAGTTCCATTGCACGAGCAACTACGCGGGCGATGCCGTCACCGTCGCTGGAGGCGACCTGGTCCTGTTCCAGGCCTCGCCCTATGCATTCGCTCGCGCCGGCGACTACGAGCGGTTCAAGACCGAGCTGGTGGCACTGATGCGGCAGTACGGCCAAGTCACGAATCTGCAGGAGCAGCCGCCGCTCGACACGGACGCGCTGATTGCGCGGGGCAAGCACATGGGCATGGACGTCATGTCCCGTTGCAGCAACGGCCAGGGTGCGCCCTAGGGCACGAGGCCGCGGCCTCTCTCTGCTGCCGGCGCTGGACGATGCTTCCAGTCAGTCTAGGGAGCACCCGAGCTAGGACACGCCCGAGCTTTGCAGCGCGACCTGCAGGCGGTGCAATGGCGTTGTTTGCAATACCGAATCCAGGGCAAACGTCAAAACGTCAACAGGGGAAGCGACACATGTACGCGATCAGCAACGCCAGCGCAGTTACCACGGCATCCGGGAGCAGCATCGATCCCAGCAACCCGACCAACGCCAGCACGAGCATGCAGGGCGGCCAGGCGGTGTTCGAGAACAACAACTACCGCATCACGGCCGACGACAACAACACCGTCACCATCACCAACAAGCACACGGGTGAGACGTACCAGGCCTGGGGCGACCCGCACATGAAGATCGACGGCGAACAGGCCTTCGACTTCTGGGGCACCACCACCTTCAAGCTCGAAGACGGCACGAAGGTCACCATCGAAACCACGCCGTTCGCCTCCAACCCGGAGATGACGCTGTCGTCCAAGGTGACCATCACCAACGGCGACTATGGCGTGAAGATCAGCGGCGTCGACTCCAACCAGACCGGCGACCTGAAGATCGATGAAGCCAAGGGCTACGGCCGTGTGCTCGACGCAGTGGTCAGCGACGGCAACGTGCTCAACGAAAACCCGGCCGGCAAGGGATTCGTCGCCATCGACCGCGACGGCAACGTGCGCTCGGTGGACCAGAACTACATCAACCAGACGGACCTGAAGAAGACCGGCGCACTGCAAGACAAGTTCAAGGAGGCGTTCTCCAAACTGTCGTCGCTGTTCCAGATCGCCTTCCAGGGCACGTTCCTCGGCAATCTGCAGTCCACCACGGGGAACGAAGAGACGCGCCCCGGCACTCCGCTGCCTGTGTCGACCACCCCGCAGTTCGACGGGCGCATGTGGCTCGGCGGCACGCCGCCGTGGGTGTTCGACGAACGCATTGGCGGCCCGAACCCGGCCCTCGCTCCGCTCGACCGCCAGTTGAGCCTGACGCTCGCGCGCGTCCAGTAAGCCGAGTCGCCCTCTTCGCTGTTTCACCCGACGCACCGCGGGCCTGCCAACGCAGCCCGCGGTGCGTTGCCGTTGGCGCCGCGCTCCCAGGGATGCATTTCCTTACCACGAACACCTATCGGGGGGAAGCCGTCTTGAATAGACGCCCCCAGAATGCCAAACCCTGTGAATCCGTGATTTTTTAACAGGGACGAAAGTAATGAAAGTCACCGCGTTTGGCGGCTGGCGCGGGATGCGTCACCAGATTTTCCGTGGTTTGGCCGGGTTGTGCGTGGGCATGATGCTCGTCGCGTGCGGCGGCGGTGGAGGCGGCTCCGACACGGCCAGCAATGGCGACGGCACCAGCGGTGGCGGTGGTGGCAGCGGCGGTGCTCGCGCCAAGTGGACCTACCTCGTCTACATGGCGGCCGAGAACAACCTCAGCGACATGGCGACCTTCAACGTCAACCAAATGAAGGCCGCCCAGAGCAGCAACGATGTGCGTGTCGTGGTGCAGCTTGACCAGAGCACGAGCGAGACGCCTGGGGCCAGTGCGACCACGCTGCGAGGCTCGGTCTCCAACCATGAGACCCACTTCGCCACCCTTGGCAAGAACGTCGACATGAGCGACAAACAGACGCTGTCGGACTTCATCAAGTGGGGCAAGCAGAACTATCCGGCCGACCACTACGCCGTGGTGCTGTGGTCGCACGGCGGCGGCTGGAGGGCCGACAAGGTCACACGCGGGGCACTGCAGGACTCGTCCGCGAACGGCAAGATCATGTCGATCAAGGACATCGCGTGGGCGCTGCAGGATGCCGGCGGTGTCGACCTCGTCAACTTCGACGCCTGCCTCATGGCGATGTATGAAGTGGCGTACGAATTGCGGGGCGCTGCCAAGGTGATGGTGGCCTCCGAGGAAAACATCCCCGGCACCGGCAACCCGTACGACAAGGTCATCAATCGGCTCGTCGCCGACCCCGCGCAAGACGCCGTCACGCTGGGCAAGGGCATCGCAAAGGACTACATCGACTTCTACACCGCCGACAACCGAAGCAGCGTGACGATCTCGGCGATCGACCTGAGCAAAATCGACGCCCTGCACACCAGCATCAAGGCGTTGGCCAAAACGATGATCCAGAACCTCGCCGACGAGCGTGTGCACATTCAGCCGGCCCGGGATGCCTCCACGTCCTACGGCTATCCGGCGAACCACGACCTGATCGGCTTCGTCAAAGGCCTGGCCCAAAGCGCTGGAGTGCAAGCGTTGCGTGACCAGGCGAACGGCGTCGCCACCGCCGCGCAGGCCGCCGTGCTGGCCAATCACGTGTTGAAGGTCAACGGTGACCTGCCCGTGACGGGCTCGTCCGGCCTGGCGATCTACCTGCCATCCATCAACAACGTGACGCAGTCGGAACTGACACAGTACAAGACCTTCGCTTCCAGCAACACTGTGCCGGCCGGCGAACAATCGTGGAGCGATTTCGTCAATGCGCTGATCACGGGCGGCGGCGGTTCGACTCAGGACACCACGACGGGAACCTTTGCCTACAGCATTGAATGGGACAACCCTGACGTCGATCTGGACCTGCGGGTCAACGAACCGCAAGGCAACTGGGCAGGCCCTGTCTACGGCCCCACCTCGATCAATGGCTTCTCGTCGCCCGATTCCTGGGAGTCCGGCGAGACAAGGGAAACGTACACGGCCAACGCGCAGCTTGAAAAAGGCGCCTATGACGTCTTTGTCCGCTTCGCCGGCTGCAGCAAAGACCGCACCACCTGCGGCAGCACCAACGTGCGGGTGTACCGCTATGACCCGACCAACGGCGACACAGCCCCCCAATTGATCGCCACCCGCGCCATGTCGGCCACACCCGCGCTGCAGCTTCCGCAGTCCGCGACGTTCAACGACTTCATCGCCGCCATCAAGACCAACGCGTACGGCAACTGGTTGTACGCTCAACGCACCATGCGTGCGCTGGTGGAAAGCTCGAAGCCGCAGTTGTCGTTTCCGAAGCCACGCGACAAGGCCCTGCCGCAGCAGGTCGACAAGTGAGCAAGGACCGCAAGGAACCGCTGCGGTCCCTCGCAGCGGCGCTCGGCGCCGCGGGCCTCGCCCTGTCTTGCGTGGCGTGCAGCGCCGGCGCGCCGACGGCGCCGGCCGGGCACATGACCGTCACCGACGTGCTCGATGGTGCCGCCGGCCGCACGGTGACTGTGACGGGCCGCTACGCCGGATGGACGGGTGGATGCAAAGGGGGCCCGCCGAACACTCGCTCCGATTGGATGCTGGTGGACGACACCTCCTGCATCTATGTCAGCGGTCCGGTACCGGCGGGGCTGGTCCCGCCGCCAGACACTGCGTCCCACGGCACGCCGGTGGAGATCCGGGCGCAGGTGGAGCGCGCCGCGGACGGGCGACTTTTCCTTCGCCTGCCACGCAGGTGACGCGCATGGCCGTGGTCCGGGTGAACCACTCACGCGCACCACGGCCCACCATCGGGAGGTTTGAAGCGTTTTGTTTCAGACGAACAATGGGCAGAAGCTGATTTTTCTCGCACATCGCGGGAGTGGGCGAGGTTTACAAGGGGTGGGGGAATCGGCGATCATGGGTCGATCCCCCATTTCATCTTGTGATATCAAACCGTGCCCGTGGATTCCATCGCCGAAGCCCCTCAGTCGTCGCTGTCCGGTGTGGCACGGGTCCTGGTCCATGCCGGCAAGCTCAATGCCAAGACCGCTGAGGACCTCGTCAAGTCCGCCAAGGAACGCAAGGCCTCCTTCATCTCGGCGGTGATTGCAGGCGGCGCCATCACGCCGGCGGATCTGGCGCACACACTGTCGCACGCGCTGGCACTGCCCGTGATGGACATCAGCGCGGTGGACCTGCAGCGCCTGCCGCGCAACGTGATCGATGCCAAACTCGCCACGCAGTACCAGGTGCTGGTGCTGGGCAAGCGGGGCAATCGCCTGTTCGTCGGCGGCGCGGACCCCACCGACCAGGAAGCCATCGAGCGCATCAAGTTCGCCACCCAGCTGTCGCCCGAATGGGTCATTCTCGAGCACGACAAGCTCGCCAAAGTGCTCGAGAGCTCCGGCGTCAGCGCATCCGAATCGCTCGAGAACATTGTTGGCGGTGACTTCGAATTCGACGTCAGCGAAGAGGAAGCGGCGGCGCCGGAAACCCAGGAGGTCGCAGCAGACGTCGAAGACGCACCGGTGGTGCGCTTCCTGCAGAAAATGCTGATCGACGCCATCAACGCCCGCGCGTCCGACCTCCACTTCGAGCCTTACGAATTCCATTACCGCGTACGCTTTCGCGTCGACGGCGAGTTGCGCGAAATCACGCAACCGCCCATCGCGATCAAGGACAAGCTGGCGTCGCGCATCAAGGTCATCTCGCGGATGGACATCGCTGAAAAGCGCGTTCCGCAAGACGGCCGCATGAAGCTGAAGTTCGGCAACAAGTCCATTGATTTCCGGGTCAGCACCTTGCCCACGCTGTTCGGCGAGAAGATCGTGATCCGGATTCTCGACTCGTCCAGCGCCAAGCTCGGCATCGATGCCCTCGGCTATGAAAAGATCGAGAAGGAGCGCCTGCTCAAATGCATTGCGCGCCCCTACGGCATGGTGCTCGTGACCGGGCCCACCGGCAGCGGCAAGACCGTGTCGCTGTACACCTGCCTGAACATCCTGAACCAGCCAGGCGTCAACATCTCCACGGTGGAAGACCCGGCTGAAATCAACTTGCCGGGCATCAACCAGGTCAACGTGAACGACAAGGCGGGGCTCACGTTTTCCGCAGCGTTGAAATCGTTCCTCCGGCAAGATCCGGACGTCATCATGGTCGGTGAAATCCGGGACCTGGAGACGGCCGACATTGCCATCAAGGCCGCCCAGACCGGCCACATGGTGATGTCCACGCTGCACACCAACGACGCACCGACCACCCTGACCCGGCTGTTGAACATGGGCGTGGCCCCGTTCAACATCGCCTCGAGCGTGCTGTTGATCACTGCGCAGCGCCTGGCCCGACGACTGTGCGAAGCATGCAAGGCACCGGCCGACTACCCACGCGAGGCGATGCTGAAAGCCGGCTACAAGGAAGCCGATCTGGACGGCTCCTGGAAACCCTATCGCGCCGTAGGCTGTTCGGCCTGCACGAACGGCTACAAAGGCCGGGTCGGCATTTACCAGGTGATGCCCGTCAGCGAAGAGATCCAGCGCATCATCCTGGCCGAGGGAACAGCAATGGACATCGCCGACCAGGCCGAGCGCGAAGGCGTCCGCGATTTGCGCCAGTCGGGGCTCGTGAAGGTCCGTGGCGGGTTCACCACGCTCGAAGAGGTGATCGCCGCCACCAACGAATGACGGGCCGCCATGCGCCCACTTCCGACAGCACAATACCGAACGACAACCTAAACGGGGCGGGAACCCTCCATTCCCGGAGAGACCATGGCAACTGCAGCAGCCGTCAGAGAAAAAGAGTTCGTTTTCGAATGGGAAGGCAAGGACAAGAACGGGAAGGTTGTCCGCGGTGAAATGCGCGCGGGCGGTGAAGCCATGGTCAGTGCCACGCTGCGCCGCCAGGGCATCCTGATCAAGAAGGTGAAGAAGCGCCGCACCAGCGGCGGCCGCTCCATCAAGCCCAAGGACATTGCCGTCTTCACCCGGCAGCTTGCCACCATGATGCGCGCCGGCGTGCCGCTGCTGCAGTCGTTCGACATCGTCGCCCGCGGCAGCTCCAACCCCCGACTGACCAAGCTGCTGACCGACATTCGCACGGATGTCGAAACGGGCACCAGCCTCTCCTCGGCCTTCCGCAAGCACCCGCTGTACTTCGACTCCCTGTACTGCAACCTGGTGGAGGCCGGTGAAGCTGCCGGTATCCTCGATGCCTTGCTCGACCGCCTTGCCATCTACCAGGAAAAGACGATGGCGCTGAAGGGCAAGATCAAGTCTGCGCTGATCTATCCGGTGGCCGTGCTCGTGGTCGCGTTCGTCGTGGTCGTCATGATCATGCTGTTCGTGATTCCGGTGTTCGAGAACGTCTTCAAGTCGTTCGGTGCCGACCTGCCGGCCCCCACGCTGTTCGTCATGGGCATGTCCAAGGTGTTCACGCAGTACTGGTGGGCCATCTTCGGCTTCCTGGGAGGCGGCATCTACTTCTTCCTCGAATCGTGGAAGCGCTCCGAAAACATGCAGCGAACGATGGACCGCTTGCTGCTCAAGATGCCGGTGTTCGGCCCGCTCGTGAACAAGGCGTCCGTCGCCCGCTGGACGCGCACCCTGTCCACCATGTTCGCCGCGGGCGTGCCGCTGGTGGAAGCGCTTGATTCGGTCGGCGGGGCCTCGGGGAATGCCGTCTTCAAGGACGCCACAGAGCAGATCCAGCGGGACGTCTCCACCGGCGCGAGCCTCACTTCCTCGATGGAAACGAGCGGTGTATTTCCCAACATGGTGCTTCAGATGACCGCCATCGGCGAGGAATCGGGTGCGTTGGACGGCATGCTCGGCAAAGCGGCCGAGTTCTATGAACAAGAGGTTGACGAGGCGGTGGCCGGGCTGTCGAGCCTCATGGAGCCGTTCATCATCGTGATCCTCGGCTCCATCATCGGGGGCATCGTCGTCTCCATGTACCTGCCGATCTTCAAGCTCGGCGCCGTCGTCTGATCCGCCGTGATGGAATGGCTTTTGTCGTGGCCCGGTGACCTCCATGCCAGCGCCTGGTTGCTGGCCCTGGTGGGCCTGTGCATCGGCAGTTTCCTCAATGTCGTGATCTATCGGCTTCCGCTTCGGCTCGAGCGCGAATGGAAGGGAGAATGCGCCGAATGCCTCGAGGTGAAGGTCGACCTGCCCGAGCCGGTGACCTTGTCCCGGCCCCGGTCCCGGTGCCCGTCCTGCGGGCACGCCATCACCTGGTACGAGAACATCCCCGTGCTCAGCTACCTCGCCCTGGGCGGGCGCTGCTCGGCGTGCAAGACGCGCATTTCGCCGCGCTACCCACTGATTGAACTTGCCACCGGCGCGCTGTTCGCCGCGGTCGCCTGGCGCTTCGGCGAACAACCGGTGGCCTGGTTGTGGTGCGGGTTCGTCGCGATGCTGATCGCCATGGCCGGCATCGACTGGGACACCACGCTGCTGCCCGACGACCTGACCCTGCCTCTGCTGTGGGCAGGCCTGATCGCAAGCGCCCTGGGCTGGACGATTCCGCTGCCTCAGGCGGTGTGGGGAGCGGTGGCCGGGTACCTGTCGCTGTGGATGGTCGCCACGGTCCATGCCCGCCTGCGCGGTGAAATGGGCATGGGGGCGGGTGATTTCAAGCTGCTGGCCGCGCTTGGCGCTTGGCTCGGGATCAAGATGCTGCTGCCGGTGGTGCTCGGGGCGTCGATGGTGGGCGCCGCGGTGGGCATCGTCATGAAGCTCACCAGCGGGCTGCGCGAGGGCAAGTACGTGCCGTTCGGCCCGTTCCTGGCCGGTGGCGGGCTCGTGGTGTTGCTCGCAGGCCCGGAACGCG
>Ga0207679_10000317_pt1 | contig 36296 bp, 36 predicted proteins | sample KBSC73metaG_FD_184320 | JGI IMG/M metagenome (GOLD analysis project Ga0207679, IMG submission 184320) | Corn rhizosphere microbial communities from Kellogg Biological Station, Michigan, USA - KBS C7-3 metaG (SPAdes) (version 2) | ecosystem: Host-associated > Plants > Roots > Rhizosphere > Soil ... | reverse complement strand
AGAACGATCGTGAATCTACTCCTCCTATTCCCCGCGTCAATCTTTTCTTCGCTCTTTTATCTCCTTACTTCTCAATCTCCTGCACGCCGCCCACAACCCCATGACAGCTTTTGGTGCACCCTGCCTCGTCGAACAGAAAAAGATTCGCTCCGTGTCGCAAAATTGCCACACAATCGCGATCATGAGTTCTTCATCGCTCACCGTTACGCGCTTGCACCGCTTGTGGAAATTCGCGGAACATTCGCAATTCATCAATACTAATGAATGTTCCACCCTCGCCTGTTGCTACCGCGAAGTCACTTACGGTTGGCAATCCCGTTCCCTACAATTTCAACGGGAGACTTCTTATGGCCATCTATGACCCGATCAGGGGAAAAGTGATCGACGCCGGTTCCGGAAGCACAGTGATGAAACTTCTCGGATTGGCTCTTGCGGCCTTTCTTATGGTAGTGCTGCTCTTCTCCTCCGTCGCACGTGTGGAATCAGGCCATGTCGGAGTTCTGACGTTGTTCGGCCGGGTCACAGGCGAACAACTCTCAGAAGGAATTCACCTGGTCAATCCATTCAAAGTGAATCACGAGCTGTCGATCCGTACGCAGGAACTCAAGGAATCCGCCAGCGTCCCTTCGAGCGAAGGACTAGTCATGAACCTCGATACCTCGCTCATCTTTCACCTCAACCCAGAGAAAGCATCGGACGTCTATCAGAAAATCGGGCCCAACTATGTGAATGTGCTGATTGAGCCAAACCTGCGCGCCGCGATCCGCGAAGCCACGGCGTCCCACACAGCCAACGCCTTATACAGCGGCGAGCGTGAAATGGTCGCCAACCAGATTCGGGACCAGCTCATGGGACTTCTGGCGCAGCGCGGCATCGTAATCGAGAGTATCTTGCTGCGCGACATTCAACTGCCGCAGACGTTGAAATCGTCGATCGAAGCGAAACAACAGGCCGAGCAAGAAGCGCTGGCCATGAATTTCCGGTTGCAGAAAGAGAAACAGGAAGCAGAACGGAAACGCATTGAAGCTGCCGGCATCCGAGACTTCCAGCAGATCGTGGCGCAGGGCATAAGCCCTCAACTGCTCGAGTGGAAGGGCATTGAGGCGACAGAAACATTGGCGAAGAGTCCTAACGCGAAGGTCGTCGTCATCGGGAGCGGGAAAAATGGACTGCCAATCATCTTGGGACAGTAGCTTTTGGCAGCAGCGGAGGCATGACGCTGGGTCGCGAAAACTATCCTGCGAGAGATGACTGCTAGGATTGAATGGTGAGTTCCCTGCTCGAGGTACGCGAACTAACCGTCGAGTTCCAATCTGCGGGAGCGGCCGGATCGAGCGCACCGGCCGTGCGTGACGTTTCGTTTTCGATTGGGCACGGCGAGGTGCTCGGGCTGGTTGGCGAGTCGGGGTCTGGCAAGTCAGTCACTTCCCTCGCGTTAATGCGATTGCTCGCGCCGCAAGCCACCACTCGTGGCGATATCCTGTTCACGGATTCAGATAGTGCGGACGGCGCCACGGCAAATCTCCTGACACTTCCTGAAGAGAGAATGCGTTCCCTGCGCGGTTCCCGCATCGCCATGATTTTTCAGGAACCAATGACCGCGCTAAATCCGGTGATGCGCATCGGAGACCAAATCGCGGAAGCCATCCTGGCCCACGAAAAAATCAGCAAGGCCGAAGTACACAATCGTGTGATTGAGGCACTCCGCGAGGTTGCGATCGCGGAACCGGAGCGGCGCGTGCGGAGCTATCCACACCAGCTTTCGGGAGGCATGCGACAAAGGGTCGTGATCGCCATGGCGATCGCGAACCGCCCGCAGCTGCTGATTGCGGATGAACCTACGACCGCGCTCGACGTGACGATCCAGGCACAGATCCTTGAGCTGCTGGCCGACCTTCGGAAGAAATACGGGTTGACGATGTTGTTCATCTCGCATGATCTCGCCGTCGTTTCGCAAGTGGCCGATCGCGTGGCTGTCATGTATGCGGGAAGTCTGGTGGAGTACGCGAGCCGCAGCGACATTTTTCAAGCAGCGGTCCACCCTTACACCAAGGGCTTGTTGCGTTCTGTGCCGACCCTGAGGACTGAACGCGGGCAGCCATTGCGGACGATTGCGGGTGTGGTTCCGTCGATCCGGATGATGCCGCCGGGCTGCCCATTCGAGCCCCGGTGCGACATCCGAATTCCAAAATGTGCTGAAGCAATGCCTCCATTGATTCAAGTCGCTCCCGGGCACTGGGCACGGTGTCCGGTCGCAGGTCTATAATCCCCAATTCACCGGTGGCGCGTGCGCATTCTTCTTCTAAGTGACATTCATAGCAACCTTGAAGCCCTGGAGGCTTGCCTGGAAGCCGCTCCAGAGCATGACACTGTCGTTAATTTAGGCGACGTCGTCGGCTATGGTGCGAGCCCGAATGAAGTGATCGATCGCTGCCGTGGGATCGGGAAAATATTTGTCCGCGGAAATCACGACAAAGCCGTGAGCGGGCTGATGGATCTGCATGACTTCAATCCGATCGCGGGCCTGTCGGCGCTCTGGAGTCGAGAACAACTCACGCCGGAACATATGGAGTGGCTGAAGACTCTGCCGCAGGGACCAATCCGCGAGGACGGCATCAACGGCGCGCAATTCGTACATGGATCGCCACTCGATGAAGATGAATATGTCGTCACGCAACGAGACTCGCTGGAACCACTGATGTCAGGCGGCGCGGACATCACCTTCTTTGGCCACACGCATCTGCAGGGTGGGTTCGCGGGAAAAGGGCCGACCAGCGAGCCATTCCGTCCGGCGTACCAGACAGTAGGCCAAACTGAAACGATCGAGTGGGCCTTGAAAGATGGGAATCAGTATTTGATCAATCCAGGCTCGGTGGGCCAACCACGAGATGGTGATTGGCGCGCTGCGTTCGCCATCTACGATCAGAGCGAGAGCATGATTACCTTCCACCGTGTGCCTTACAACCTTCGCGCGGCACAAGAGAAGATCTTCGCCGCAAACTTGCCCCAGCGCTTGGCCACACGACTTGCCGCGGGCCGATAAGAGCGGGCGACTGAAACAGTTTTCAAACGGTGGTTCGGTTGCGCCGTTGTAAACTTTCTGAATGCCTTCATCCCGCCAAGATTCCAGCCTATTTCCTAGTCCCGGTGCTCCAGAGTCGTACATTGTCGCGCACGTAGATGGCGGGGCGCGTGGGAATCCAGGACCAGCGGGGTATGGTGTCTTTATCACGGATCAGGCAGGACGTAATGTGGCGGAGCTTTGTCACTATCTCGGGCACGAGACGAATAATGTAGCGGAATACAACGGGCTGCTGGCGGCGCTTCGTTACTCCATTGAGCACGGCAAGAAAGCGCTGAAGGTAATCAGCGATTCCGAGTTGCTGGTCCGTCAGATGAAGGGCATCTACAAGGTGAAGAATCAGGATCTGAAGCGACTGTACGACCAGGCGCAGCAGATGATCAGACAACTCGACTGGTTTCAGATCCAGCATGTGTTACGCGAACAGAATCGCGAAGCGGATCGGTTGGCCAATGAGGCGATGGACAAAGGAAGCGGGCGTGTGCGCACGACGGAAATGCGCGGATCGACACCTCAGCAGGCGACGATGCTCGACCGGGAGCTTGAAGGGATCGTCCGCGATGGCGCGATCCAACTTGTAGATGGAGATCTTCCGGAGGGAACGCGCGTCCAGATCAGAGTGGTGCCGCGGCGGCCTGGTGTCAAGTTCTAGGCATTCGCATATCGACCGACGGTCGAAGCTTTACTCCCCGGACGTGTGATCGTGGATGATTTTCCAGCCGTCGGGAAATTTCCGAAATACAAGGGTGAAAAGGCCATGTGGCGTCCTTCCATCGCTCATGGTGAGGTGCCAGCGACCGCGCACGAATGCCGAGTCTGTGGCTAGCGGCTCTACTTTAAGTTCAGAGAACTCAAGCCGACCCATTTCCTTTCCCTCGCCCTGGTAGGTTTTTCGATAGCGATCGATGGCCTGCTGCCATCCGTGGGCGATGTTGTCTCCGGAGAAAAATGTAAGGTCGGGCGAATTCCAATAGCCGGACATAAAGGCGTCGAGGTCGTGGCGATTCCAGGCTGCCTGCTGATCCGTAATTACTTTTTGAATGTCCGCAACAGAAGAGTTCTGGGCGCCGCATACCGGAAGTATCAAAAGAGCGAGCAAGAATGCACCGATCATTTTCATAGTCGAGACGTCTCGTTTTCTTAAAACCACTTCTTGCGTCGGAAGTAGAGCAATATCAAGACAGAACTGATCAGCATGAGCAGGCTTGCGTAGAGCGCGCCGTGGGGATTGTTCATCCATGGCAGGTGCAAGTTCATTCCAAAAAATCCGGTAATGATGACCATGGGCAAGGCAACCGTGCCCCACACGGTTAACACTTTCATAACCTGGTTGGTGCGATTTGCAACCGCGGATAGATAGATGTCAAGCGAGCCGGTCAGCAGATCGCGATAGGTCTCGATGAGTTCCACGGTTCGGGTCACGTGGTCGTAAACATCGCGAAAATAAGGATCGAGGTCGTCGCCCAACAGGCCCTCTTCGCGCCGAATCAACTGGTTGACGACATCGCGGGTGTTGGCGGCAATCCGACGAAATTCGATGAGTTTGCGCTTTAGTGTGAAAATTCTCCGGAGCACCGGCGGCTCGGGGGCCTGCAATACTTCGCTTTCCACTTGCGAAATTTCTTCGGTGTAGTCGTCCAGGAGGGCGAGATAGTCGTCAACTACCAGGTCTACGAGCATGTAGAACAATTTGTCGACACGATGAACATTCTGCTGGCGTGCTCGTTGTACCAGCCGATCCAGCACATTCGAAGGGGCGGCGTGGACTGTAATCAGGTAGTCGCGGCCCAGAAAAATACTGAAGTCCGAAAAAATCAGCCGATCGTCTTTTTGAAGCTGCTTCAGAACCGTGAAGATGTAGTGTTCGTACTCCTCGGTCTTGGCGCGCTGGCCTGCGTGGCGACAGTCTTCCACCTGCAACTCGTGGATCTGATACTTCGACGCAAGTTCATCCAGAGTGGGCGACGCAGGATCAGAAATGTCGTACCAGGGAATGCCCGGAAGTAGTTGTTGGGCTGGACTCATCGGTGCGCCAGTATAGATGGCGCACCTGCCTTGAGGGAATCGGGGCGTTTATGCGGGATTTTTCTTTGCCGGAGCTCCAGCGGCGGCAGCCTGCCAAGGACGCTTGGGACGATCTGCCTGGGCTCTGTCGCGATCCTTCACACGATCGTAGTGGTATGACTCGCTCACCGTTCCCAGGGACTCGTTATAGAGACTCGGGAGCCCCAGCGCCTCTTTCAGTTCCTCGGAGAAGTCGTGCAGCGCTTTCAAGTGATCCGCTGTTGCAGGTACTTCAGTCTTTGAAGTCTTGAGGAACTGCTGATAACCCTTATTTACCAATTTCGAAATCTCGCCCCCGACCAAATATCCCGGATAAGCAAATATCTTTACCCCACCATCGTCGGTCTTTTGAATCGCAGCGGAACTGTTGTACTTCTTAAGAAAGACGCGATTCTGAGTGCCCGGCGCTTCGATCAGGGCAAATCCGTGATCGCGCAGCCATGCCACAGCGTCTTCATAAGTACGTTCTTCTACTTTCGTTGCCATTGTCTCAACTCTCTCTCGTTGTCTTGTTGCTTAGATGCGCGTCCTACGTACAAGGTACGCACAAAGAACTTCCGTGGATCCAAAAAGCTGTCTCTATAATCTAAGGACTTGTACTACATAACCCTTTTCGTCGCATCCGGCACGTTACGGTAGTCACGGCGCGCTTACAAGTGCATGACAGAATCTTCTGCAAAAATGGCGCAAGTCCCGCAAACGGCAAGAGATAGTGCTGCGCACGTCTCGCTGCCCAACGCTTCGTTGGGACGGCGGCTGATCGAACGAATCGGCAATACTCCGCTCGTCCGGGTGGAGCGAGTTGCTGCTGATTTCCCTCAGGTCGAACTCCTGGGGAAGGCCGAGTGGTACAACCCCGGTGGATCGGTGAAGGACCGGGCGGCCTCCAACATCATCGCGGAAGGACGTCGAACTGGCAAGTTTTCGCCTGGCAAAACTCTACTGGACTCGACCAGCGGCAATACCGGCATCGCGTACGCCATGCTCGGAGCCGCTGAAGGATTTCCCGTCACTTTGTGTGTACCGGAGAATGTCTCTGCCGAGCGCAAGCGCATTCTACAGGCGTACGGCGCGAACATTCTGTACACCGATCCCGCGGAAGGTTCGGACGGCGCGATTCGACTCGCACGCGAACTTGCCGCGGCGCATCCCAATCTTTATTTCTACGCGAACCAGTATTCGAATGATGCAAACTGGCGTGCGCATTATCAAACGACGGCCAACGAGATTTGGGAACAGACGAACGGCCGCGTGACTCATTTCGTCGCCATGCTGGGAACCAGCGGAACGTTCGTGGGCACCGCGCGGCGATTGAAGGAGCTGAACCCGCGCGTACAATGCATTTCACTGCAACCTGACTCGGCGTTTCATGGCATTGAAGGTGCCAAACATATGCCCTCGGCCATCGTACCGGCCATCTACGATCCGACGATTGCCGACGTGAATCTCGAAATCTTGACTGAGCACGCTTACGCAATGGCAAAGCGTTTGGCGAAAGAAGAAGGAATGCTGGTCGGGATCTCGGCCGCGGCTGCAGTCGTTGGCAGTCTGTTGACAGCACAGAAACTCGACTCAAATGAAGAAGCTGTCATCGTAAGCATTCTTTGTGACTCTGGGGACAAGTATTTGACCGAACGATTCTGGGAGGAAGGATAGCTTTTGGCTGCACAATTTTTGCCGCTCCAGGCGGCCCAGGTGAGGAGAACAGCAAGTCAGGAATGATCAAAATCTCACATGACGCATATGAAGGCATGCGCAAGCATGGGGAAGATACCTATCCCCATGAATGTTGCGGCGTGCTGTTGGGACGCTTTGAAGAGGACGGAACGCGGGTAGTGAGTTCCGCAGAACGATGCGGCAACATGCGCACCGATTCCCCACAAAATCGCTATCAGATTGATCCGCACGAGCTGGTCAAAATTCAACGCCAGGGACGTGAACGTGACGAGGACATCATCGGCTTCTATCACTCTCATCCCGACCATCCGGCCCAGTGGTCCACCACGGATCTGGCCGAAGCCCATTGGTTCGGCTGTTCGTACGTAATCACCGCGGTGCAGAACGGCCGCGCAGTGGTGACGAATTCCTTTCTGCTAATGGGTGCCGAAGACGAAGAGAAGCATTTCTACGAAGAGAAAATTGTTCTTGTGCAGAATGATTTGGTGAAGTCGACAGCCTAAGTAGACCGATATTAACGTTTGGGAGGAAAATCACAGGAGGTTTACAGCTTATGGCCAAAGTTCACATTCCTACTCCGCTCCGGCAGTATGCGGGCAAACAGCCAGCGGTGACGGTTCAAGGCGCCACCGTTGCAGAAGCGTTGAGCAGCCTGGTCACGATTCATCCCGACTTGCGGCGCCATCTGTACACCGATGATGGGAAATTGCGGGCCTTCGTCAACGTGTACCTGAACGATGAGGACATCCGCTATCTGCAGAAGGAAAGCACGACGCTCAGCGACAGTGATACCATTTCGATTGTGCCCTCCATTGCTGGGGGCCGTTAAACACCATGAATTCTCGACTGGCTCATCCATGCAGTTCCCGCCGCCTCTGTCGCCTGTCGTGTTGTTGTTGCTGTTGCCTCTAGATCGCGGATTCCCGATCGTTTTCTAAAATACAGTTTCAGTCTGAGGTTCCTATGGCGAGCACAACAGAAGTCAAACCCGACGTGGCTACTCTTTCCAACGATGAGATCCTGCGGTATTCACGGCACCTGATCATGCCGGAAGTGGGCATGGAAGGTCAGCTCAAGTTAAAGGCGGCCCGGGTATTGTGTATCGGAGCGGGCGGCTTGGGATCGCCGTTGGCTCTTTACTTGGCGGCCGCCGGAGTTGGAACGCTCGGCATCGTTGACTTTGATGTTGTCGACTACACGAACCTTCAGCGACAGATCATTCACAGCACCGCGGATGTTGGACGTCCAAAGCTTGATTCCGCTGCAGAAAAGCTGAAGGCAATCAACCCGTTTCTGAACTTAAAGACTTTCAACACGCGCCTTTCCAGCGACAACGCGCTCGACCTGTTCCGCGAATTCGATATCGTGGCCGACGGTACCGACAATTTCCCCACCCGCTACCTGGTGAACGACGCATGCGTCCTGACCGGCAAGCCGAATGTGTACGGCTCGATTTTCCGTTTCGAAGGCCAAGCCAGCGTCTTCGCCACCAAAGACGGGCCATGCTACCGATGTCTTTATCCCGAACCACCACCTCCGGGTCTGGTTCCTTCCTGCGCCGAAGGAGGGGTGCTTGGTATCCTTCCGGGCCTGGTCGGAGTTATGCAAGCCACCGAAACCATCAAGCTTATTTTGGGTGCAGGGGAACCGCTAATCGGGAGGCTCCTACTGATCGACGCGCTCGGCATGAAGTTTCGCGAACTGAAGTTGCGCAAGAATCCGGATTGCCCGGCATGCGGCACGCATCCCACGATCAAAAAGTTGATCGATTACAATGAGTTTTGCGGCATCCGCGGCGAGGAGAAACCAGTGGAGACGGGTGTACCTCAGATGCAGGTGGAAGAGCTGAAGCGCAGGCTTGATGCAGGCGACGACCTTTTCGTGCTCGACGTGCGCGAACCCCACGAATACCAAATCTGCAATATCGGCGGTTACCTCATTCCCTTGGGAGATCTGCCGAAGCGCGTGAGTGAGCTCGATTCAAGCAAAGAAATCGTGGCCCATTGCCGGTCCGGCGTCCGCAGTGGAAAGGCGGCTGACTTTCTGCGGCAGGCGGGCTTCAAGAAAATCCACAATCTGGCTGGCGGAATTCTGGCTTGGGCGGACCGAGTCGACCCGAAGATGCCTAAATACTAGACATCACTGAAGAGGATCCACATTCTGTGTTACTAAGGGGAGCGCTCAGCGCTCCCTTTTGCTTGGTTCAGCGCAGCCGCCGCGTTAATGTGCAGGTAACTGTAGCGTTTTTATTCTGTATCTACGAACAAGCCGGAGCCAACGTTGAAATCGACGGGCTTCGTTGGCAACACGCCGTCAAGGATCAAACTAACCCCAGTACACATACCATCGTCGTCAAGAAACCCGGCTGCAAGCCGTGGGAACGACAAATGGCAGTAAGCGATGGACATATTGATGGACATATTAATGTAGTGGCGACACTGGAAAGCCAGTAAGTGAACCGTTTAGCCGTACGCACTGAGGTTGTATCTCAGATGCTCTAAAATGCACTTAGAACGTTCTTTCTTGACTTTCGTGCCTTCTGTCGCATAATCCAAAGTCCACTTCCCCGGAAAGAGGAGATCCCTGTGCTTCTCGAACGCCGCTTCGTCTACCGTCTGCCCGCAGTCTGTCTGTTTTCGCTTCTAGCCTTTGCAATCGAGCCTGTTGCCGCACCCGCACCTAACGCGTACCCAGCCTACCAGGAATTACGAAATATTGGCCTGGGTGGAGAGGCTGTTAGTGTCAGCAATTTGACTCTGCATCGAGACGCAGGCAGATTCCACCTGCGATCCGGAACCGTATGTTTCCTTGCGCCAGTACAAGGCAAAGTGACTGGCGCGGTATTTGTGGGCGACGGGAATCTAGTTATCGATCCACCAACCAACGTCGAACGCGGAATGCTGTCGCTTCTCTCTAAAGAACGGGAGTTCAGCGAGAATTTCAATCAACTCGCCTTGCGATTCACTGACAGTACGTACGACGAGATCAAGAAAGCAGGTTCGCCGGCCAGCGGCGGCTGCAACACGAACGCCTTAAAGGATTCGCAAAACGCGACCCGCACACGCTTACGGTACAACCTCACCGCAAGAATCCTGCAGGATTTATTAGGCACGGAACCGGGCGGTCTGTTCGTCGCTTTCGTCCATGGAAAGCGCTATAACGACAAGCTCGTCTTTGCGATTGATCCGCACGGCGCGCCGCCCTTCGCTGTGGAAATTTATCGCGAGGATGCGTTCGCGCTTCCGTTGTCCCCGGAAGAGGTCGAGGTCATGACCTATGACGAAAATCGCCATGGTTACTGGGGTTCATTTCATCTCGCAGACGAATACAAGAAAGGAACGGCGTCGAGTTCTCAGGAGAACGGCGTGGCGCGCATTGAGCATCAACAGCTCGATACCGAAGTGGAAAAGGGTGCTCACCTGAATGGCAAGGCATCTGCGCTAATTGTGTCGCAGGTTAATGGACTTCGGGTGGTCCCGTTCGATTTATACCGAACTCTCCGTGTGGAAAGCGTCACCGGAGAAAAGGGGGAAGCGTTACCGTTTATTCAAGAAGACAAGAACGAGGACTATCAGTTCTTTGTCATCCTGCCCGAAGCTCTGACTGCCGGTCAGAAATATACGATTACGACAAACTACAGCGGAAAAGATGCCGTGATGCGAACTGGAGATGGCAACTACTATCCGGTAGCGCGCGAAAACTGGTATCCCAATGTTGCTAGTTCCGCGTTGGGAGATTACACGGACTACGATTTGACCTTCCGGATACCAAAAGGGCTTCAAATGGCAGCAACGGGTAGCATGGTCAGCGCAAAAGACGAAGGTGACCGGAACGTAAGCGTTTGGAAGTCAGAAGGTCCCATCACGGTGGCGGGTTTCAATTTTGGTAAGTTCAAAGCGGATCAGGCAAATCTCGACAAGATTGGTGTCAGCGTTAAAACCTACGCCAACAAGGAACCGCCAGACTGGGTCAAATCACTCCAGCATCGAAACGAGGGCGATCTGCCATCCCAAGGCGCTCAGCGCGCATACGAAAATATGAACTACGTGCCTACCGGCACCATGGACACGACCGTCCTCAACAAAAAGGCTCTGGCTGAAGGCCAGCTAGCGATGCAACTTTACACCGACTACTTTGGAAAGGTTCCGTTCAAGGAGGTTGCCCTCACCCAGCAAACTGCGTGTGACTATGGGCAGGCGTGGCCGGGACTAGTGTGGGTCCCTATCTGCTATTACTTCGACACAACCGTGCGCCATGAACTGGGACTGGATTTTGGCGATCGCGGTTATTGGCGAAGCGTCACGGCTCACGAGGTAGCACATCAATGGTGGGGCCACACGGTCGGATTCAATTCGTACCGCGACCAATGGATGAGCGAGGGCTTTGCAGAATTGTCAGCTTCACTCTACTTGCAGATGGTGTACAACAAGGAACCGCAGAAATACTCGCAGTTTTGGGAAGATCAGCACTTGCTTCTCACCGAACGCAATGCCCAGGGATTTCGCGCCATTGACGTGGGCTCGCTCACCCTGGGCTATCGTCTGACCAACTCCCGTACCGGCGGCGTCACCCGACGGTTGATCTATCCCAAGGGTGGATACATCCTGCACATGATTCGCATGATGATGTGGGATCGTAAAACGGGCGATGATCAGTTCAAGGCAATGATGCAGGACTTCGTGAAAACCTACTCCGGAAAAGCGGCCTCGACCGAAGACTTCAAAGCAATGGTTGAGAAGCACATCACGCCCGATATGAACGTCGATGGCAATGGCAAGTTGGATTGGTTCTTTAACGAATATGTTTACGGTACAGCGCTTCCAGCTTACAAATTCGACACATCATTCGGACAGGACGAGAAAGGCGACGTGTTGTTCTCGTTCAAAATTACGCAGAGTGGCGTCGACGAAAACTTCCGGATGGTCGTTCCAATTTATTTCGAATTAGCCGACGGTCGAACGGTGTTTCTGGGTCGCGCTCGCTTGAAGGGCAATTCGAGCGTGGAACAGAAGATTCCGATCAATGGCATGAAGTCGCCGCCGAAACGGGCGATGATCAATTACAACCACGACGTCCTTGCGGAGTAACACGTTTGAGGCTCACAAAAATGGGGAGCGCCCTTGCGCTCCCCATATTCGTTTCCGTCAAACCAATTTCTACTTCGTTGAACTTTCTTGTGCGTCCATCTTCGCTGCAGCGTCACCGATCGCGAGGGCTTGCTTCTTTCCGCTAAATCGGATCTCGGCCAGGGTGCGGCTGCCGTCAGAATTCTTCTTCACCACGGCAGAGTCATACTGCGAAGACTGGTTCAGATCAACAACGCGACCTGTCGTCTTGGCAACGACCTTGCTGCCCTGCAGGATGCTGACCTCTACGTTTGAGCCTGTGCCATCCCACGAGACTTTGTAGTCACCGGCGGGAATCTGCTGCCCACTTACGGTGATCGGCTCCTGAACTTTCAACGAGCCTTTGTTCGCTGCGAATGCACTAGTTGCCAGCACTAAAGCCAGCCCCAGGACCATCGTCTTTGCAAGTTGCGAAAACTTCATGATGCTCCTTCTCTCTTTCCCGAAACACCGTCGAGAATCGGAATCTGGGCGGCCCGTCTAACCATTTTCGCGGAACGTCTTGCGTTTCCACGAGAATGGCCTACAATCGTGCCGTCGGGGTTACGCAGAAAGGGCGCGAGCGTCAAACGCTTGTGTCCTTCGGCAGGGGCTGTGCTCACTCTGGGCCGCCAAACCGAGCGTGAGACAGTCCCTCAACCCCGCAATTCTTCAGAATCTCTAAGACGGGACGGTTTCTTCCCGACCCCACATCGCGTGAAGATACGTTTCGAGTTCTGTAGAAGTTCCCGAAAAAATCTTGATCATCGCGAACACTGCCTTGGACGCAAAAACCTGCCCAACGTTAGCAGCAAACCAAGGCTCACGTCCGCTCAATCAATCTGAATTTGTTGTGTCTAGAGGCCTGAGTCGGCCCAAAAAATAGGCTGAAAACCGGCCGAAAACTAAGATACTTTCAGAACTAATTTGCCAACGTTCTTGCCTTCGCGCAGGCGCAGGTACGCCTCACGCGCTTTCTCGAGCGGGAACACTTCCCCGATCACCGGACGAAGCAAATCACGCTCAATCCACTCGGAGAGTTGTTTCCAACCTGACTCCATTACAGACCGGTTATTCGCGAGTTGCGTCAGCCACAACCCATGCACACTCGTGCCACGCGCATACAAAATTCGCGGATCGAGAGTTCCCTTCTCTCCTGTGGCGGAGCCATACACGATGACTCGACCGAACTCGCGCAGGCACCGAACACTCTTGGCCGTGTGTTCGCCCCCCAACATCTCGAGCACGGCGTCCACGCCTTCGCCATTCGTCATTTCACGGATCGCGTCTTCGTAGTCTTTCTGCTTGTAATTGATGCCATGTTGCAAGCCCAACTCACTCGCGCGAGCAAGCTTTTCTTCGGATGAAGAGGTGCCGTAAGTTTCGACGCCGAGAATCTTGCCGATCTGAACCGCCGCTGTCCCAACTCCACCCGCCGCAGCGTGGATCAGCACTCGTGTGCCGGCACTCTTTTCGGTCAAACCGGCTTTCCAATACGCGAAGTATGCAGTCAAAAAGTTAACGGGAAAAGCAGCCGCTTCTTCGGACGACCAACGATCCGGAACTGGCCACAACATTTGGGGCCGCACCGATGCTACTTGGGCAAACGCACCCCACTGCGTGTATCCCATGACGCGACGCCTGGAAGCTTTCTCGGAACCAGCAAACTCCCGTCCAACGATAAGCGGCGGCTTCGGTACGCCGGGATACCCACCTTCCAGGGTCATGACGTCGGCGAAGTTTAGGCCTCCAGCCTGTACCTCTACCAGGGTCTGGCCTTCCGCGGCCGCAGGGTCCGGCATTTGTTGAACTTCAAGACCATCCGGGCCGCCAAACTTTGTTAGAACGAGAGCCTTCATGAAGAAAGTGTAGCGCAGGGCGCGGGACACGGCTTTTCGGGATGCTGCCTCTCCACGGCGGGTATATACTCACCGTGTAAATATTTGTAGTACCACCCGGCTGGGGGCACCGGCCGGGAACGGAGCAACGTTTCATACATATTCATAGGCTCCGTTTTTAAATCGCTGGTTGCCACAATAGTGCTCGCGATGGCAGCTGGCGCGGGGATTGGTTCGTTTTATGCGAAGTCCCCGAGGGAGGTCCCTCTGTGGATCTAGTCATTGTTCGCATCATTTTCATCGCCTTCGTAGCTCTTACCTGTTTCCTCATCCAACCCTTCAATCTCTCTCCATTCCAGGACGCCGGGCTCGGGGTCTTACTGGGCACAGCCATCATTATTTTTGAATGGCGGCTTCGGCGTATCAGTCTGAAGCGGCTGATCGGCGCTGCGATTGGCAGCGTCCTCGGCATCATCGGGGCATATCTATTCTCGGTGGTGATCCGCAACAGCATACCGCCTGGTCACACACAAAGCTTCTTACAGATCATGGTCATGCTCCTGATGGCCTATGTCGGCCTGATCGTGGGCGCGAACAAGGGCGACTTGTTGAACTTGGCAGCACTCGGCGGTGTCTTTGGGGGAGAAAAGCAATCAAGAAAGAGTTACAAGATTCTCGACACCAGTGTCATTATCGACGGCCGCATCGCCGACATTGCGGAGACCGGCTTTCTGGATGGAACAATCGTAATCCCGCAATTCGTCTTGCGTGAGTTGCAGCTGGTCGCCGACTCCGCCGATTCACTCAAGCGCAACCGAGGCCGTCGCGGCTTGGATATCTTGCAGCGATTGCAAAAGGTCGCTTCCCTGCAAATTCAAATTGTCGAAGATGACTTTCCCGCCGTGCGCGAGGTTGATCTTAAGCTCATCGAACTAGCGAAGGTCTATGAAGGAAAAATCATCACGAACGACTTCAACCTGAACAAGGTCGCGCAGTTGCAGGGCGTCGAAGTCTTGAACATCAACGAGTTGGCAAATTCGCTGAAGCCCATTGTGCTGCCCGGCGAGGCGATGAAGGTGTTCATCTTGAAGGAAGGCAAGGAATACAACCAGGGCGTCGCCTACTTGGACGACGGCACCATGGTCGTGGTCGACAATGCCCGGAAGATGATCGGCAAAACAGTAGATATCTCTGTGACATCTGTGCTGCAAACGACTGCGGGCAAAATGATTTTCGGCAAGTGGGATGAGCGGGTTACGGGCACAACGAGAAGCGAACCACCTCGGGTGCCGTCTACACCGCCGTCACCCCCAATCACGCCCTCAAGCGCACCAGAAGTGAGAAAAGTACCGTTGGTGGAATAACTTGGATGGAAACAGCAAGATAAACTGAAGTTTGGCTAGTGGGCGGCTGGAGTCATTGCCTCAACTGAATCTACTCGAATCTCAGAACCTTCCAGCGATCCCCAGATCTTTACCCGTTGGCCGGCAAACCGATCCAAAAAGCCCCCATCCCCATTGAGCGCGAAGACTGTTTCGCCGGAAACCAATGCATAGCTGGAGCCGCTTTTCACGCAAAGACGGGTGCATCCCGAAGCGTTTTGGCTTGAATCAGTGGCATGTTTTGCGCCGCAATGTGCGTCAGTAACCACTCCAGAGAATGTCTGTGGATTTCCAGCCATTAAGTGCTGGACCGGTACGTCTTGAAATTGAGGGGAAGCAAACACCAGGACCGCGCTTGAGGAGACTATCGCAAGCGCTAAACCCAGAACCAAAGCGGCCCCAGCACACAATCCGACCGTTTTAAACCAGAACTTGTTGAAAATCGCTAAGGATCGAATCGACGCGGACGCTTTCATCTCACATCTCCTGGGGATTGCGTCCGGTTTTCCCCCAGAGTCTGTGGTTTAGGGGGGAGACAGTCAAAGGCTGGGAAAAAACCGGCCGCAATTGACGAAGACGCGTGCCCCTTCAAAGGGCAAGCGTCTTGCCATTACTAAAGTGCGTCGTACGGTCGGTTTATCCTTTCCATTGCAGCCACTTGCGGCCCAGTCTCTTCAACAAAACATTGCCGCTCGGGAATCTACCTGAGCAGAAAATGCACGGCGGTCGAGAAAAATTAGCGTTCCCCAGCCCGGCTTCATTTGACCTTATTTGAACCGTCGTCCACGTTGCGGTACGTTGGACTACCCACATGCTCATTGATGCTCTCCATCGCATCGCAAACCATCGTCTTTCGCTCTCGCGGGAAGAAGCTCGCGAGATCATGAGCGAGGTTTTGGGCGGCAAATACACCGACGCACAAATTGCTGCATTGCTCGTTGCCCTTCACATGAAAGGCGAGACCGTTGAGGAAATCGTGGGTTTTGCCGAAGCGATCCGCGCTGCCGCAACACCCTTGCGCCTCGAACAAGATTCCACGGTGGATGTCAGTGGGACGGGTCGTGATGCTCTGGTCGACACCTGCGGCACGGGAGGCGATGCCAGCGGCACATTCAATATTTCAACTGCTACGGCGTTTGTGGTTGCGGGTGCAGGCGTCAGGGTTGCAAAACACGGCAATCGCAGCGTCACCTCCAAGTGCGGATCTGCTGATGTAATGGAGGCGCTGGGCGTCAAAATCGACCTTTCTCCCCAACGTGTCGCTGCGTGTCTGAACCAGTTAGGCATCGCATTCCTGTTTGCTCCCGCGATGCACTCCGCTATGAAGCACGTGCAAGCGGCCCGAAGAGAATTACGACTGCGCACAGTCTTCAATCTCCTTGGCCCCCTGACAAATCCCGCGCATGCCTCCGCGCAAGTGGTTGGCGTCTACTCCGCGGAGTTGGTGGAAAAGCTGGCGGAAGCACTGAGCATGCTCGGCCTGAGGCGGGCGCTGGTTGTTCACGGTGCAGATGGGCTGGATGAAATTACGATCACTGGAATCACACGCATCGCTGAAGTGCGCGATGGCCAGGTGCACAGCTACGAGGTCACACCCGAAGAATTCGGCATCTCGCGAGCACCGATCGATGCTATCTCAGGAGGGGATGCCGCCGAAAATGCCGCGATCATTCTTGGAATTCTGGATGGAGCCAAGTCTCCGCGTCGAGACGTCGTGCTCCTAAATGCTGCTGCGGCGCTGGTTGCAGCCGGTCGCGCGAATCGCCTCGGCGACGGCGTACCCATGGCAGCGCACGCAATCGATTCTGGCGCCGCCACGCAAAAGTTGACAGCGCTGGTGGCTTTCACTCAGTCCTGATTTTCACGCTATCTTCGCTTGTCCCGCTTCCTTCTTCAGCCGTTCGATCTGCTGAAGGTGATTCGTCCCATGTCCGCCCATTCTTTCGATGTAGCTCGCCAAGGTAACCTTCTCCTTCAATTCCGGATGAAATGCAGCCTTTTCCAGATCCCCGGATTTCAAACGTCGAAGCGCACGCGTGTTGTGATGACGATTGAGCCCGTATAGTGCGACAAGCTCCGCGGGGCTCTCTTCCATGTATCCCAGGTTGCGTGCCCACTCGTCCTGATCGATCGGCGCGATCACGGGATCTTTATCCGCAATCATCTGTCGCATCCGATACGCATACAGCGTCTCAATGTCGACCAGATGAGCAAGGATTTCAAGAATTGACCACTTGTTCGGCGCAGACTTAAACCGTAAAACCTTTTCCGGAAGACCCGACACGGCTGCCGCAATTTCTCTTGGACTCTTTTCCGCCGCGTCCAAATGCTTCTTTAACTCTGCTTCAGTCATGACGCCTCCTTGCTTCCATGATTTCAGCCGACTGAAACTTTCTCCAGCCACTCCGCGACTTTCACGTTCCACCCCAGTTCCTTCGCAATCGTGTCACGCAACTGGGTTGCCGCCGCCTCTTCGCCATGCACCAGGTAAGTCGCGGCAGGCTTCTGAGGAAAAGTCTTTAGCCATTCCAGAAGTTCCGGCGGATCAGCATGGTCGCTGAATTGTTCAAACGCGGCGATTTGAGCGCGGATCGGGACGAAATCTCCGAAGATCTTCACTTCTTTCGCACCACTCTTGATCGTCGCGCCCCTCGTGCCTGGCGCCTGAAATCCGATGAAGAGAACCGTATTCTTGGGGTCGCTCAAACGCAGCGCGAGATGATGCAAGATCCTTCCGCCTGTCACCATGCCGCTTGAAGAAATGATGATCACCGGATACCGAATGTCATTTATTTTTTTTGATTCAGGCGCCGTTACCGCAAACGTGAATCCGTCCCACTCGAGCGGCGAACCGAATTTCTCGATCAACGCGCGTGCCTGATCTGAGTATTCCGAAGAATATTTCAGGAAAATCTTTACCGCGTTGATAGCCATTGGGCTGTCGCAGAACACCGGCACGCGAGGAATCTGCCCCGATTCCATTAATGCCTTGATGATGAAAACGAATTTCTGCGTGCGCTCCACGGCGAACGCCGGAACAACGACACTGCCGCCGCGCTGCACCGTTTCGCGAATGATGCGCGCCAGTTCAGGCAGTGGGTCGGTATGCGGGTGGATCCGATTACCGTATGTCGACTCCATGACGAGCAGGTCCGCGATCTCTCCTTCTTTCGGACCGCTATGCACGACTTTCCCCGGCGCGATCTCGTGATCACGCACCCGCCCGACGTCCCCAGAAAATAGGAGCTGGCGCGTCTTGCCGTTCACCGACAGACTGACTTCAGCCATGCACGATCCGAGAATGTGTCCAGCGCCCACGAAACGGAACGACAACTCGGGCCCAAGCCGAATGGTCTCGCCGACTTGAACGGCTTGAAAGTACTTCAAACTTTCTTCTGCTTCGGCGAACGTGTAGAGAGGCAGCGCAGGATCGTGTTTCGAGATTTTTCGCTTGTTGTAGAAGTCCGCGTCTTCTTCCTGCAGGTGGCCGGAATCGGGAAGAATGATTCCGCATAAATCAATCGTCGGAGCGGTGGCATAAATCTTGCCTCGGAAGCCTTCTTTGACGAGCCGAGGGATCCATCCACAATGGTCAAGGTGCGCATGGGTCAATATCACCGCGTCGATTTCATGCGCCGGCACGGGCGTGTCCTGCCAATTACGCTCGCGCCATTCTTTCTGACCTTGAAACAGTCCGCAGTCGACGAGCACCTGCATCCCTTTTTTGCCGTCGCCGTCAAACGAAGTATTGATGAGATGTTTCGATCCGGTGACCGTACCGGCCGCACCAAGAAACTGGATATAGGGCAAGAAGCCTCCGTGATTTGCTGAGTTCGCGCTTCCGTAGTGTGCAATTGCAAATTGACAATTGGCAATCGGAAACTACTGCGACGTGATTGTGAACGTGTTGTTGGTAAGATCGCTTTCCGCCACGCTGCCATCGTTGACGACAACTTGTTGCGGCAGGCCCGGCACCTCGACGCGCGTTGTCGCTTTAGAGCTCCCTCGCACTTCGAGACGCTGCACGATTTCGCCTCCATTGAAGCTAACAGTGAATGGCACTTCCGCGCCGACTGGGCCGGTATTCACAACTGTGACGGTCACCAGGTAGCTTCCCTTCTCGGTCTTCCGGGAATACGCAGATTCGATGCGGAAGTCGGGCAAACCTTTGTCTTGATAAACCCAGTCCTCAAAAAACCAGGAAAGATCTTTTTGGGACTCGGCCGTCACGAGCCCTTCGACGTACTTCGGATCTTTGTCGTCCTCCGCGCGGTACCTTTGAAGAGCCTTTTTAAGCGCCGTTTCACCTGCCATGTCGCGCAGCATCCACCAGACATACATCGCTTTGCTTCGATAATGACTTTCATCAAAAGTTGTGATCAGAGGCTGGCTCGACGCAGGTTCGTTAAGCTTTCCCGGTGCTGTCGGCTGCTCGGACGTAAGAAACGCGGCGCGATGCAGCCCCATGTAGTCGAGCGCGGCTTTCCGTCCATCCAGCTGCTCGCGCTCCAAGGCTTGCATGAAATGTGCGAGCCCTTCGCCAACCCAAGGGCGTGGAGATGTAAAAGCCGCATGGGTGAGCCCATGAACCAACGTGATGCGCGCCACCTTGCGGTCCGGGTTCGTGATCGGCATCAGCATCACGTTTCCCGACTCGAAAGGCGCAGCCCCCGCATCAGGGAGGTCGAGCACGCTTGGCCTATCCTTCGGTTCGCCAAACCAATCGATCACGAGGGGGAGAACCTGTTCCGCCGCGGCTACGTACTCTTCTATCTCTTCTTTATGTTGTGGCAAGAAGTAGAAATTCGCCGGGCCCTGTCTAAGCGAACTGTATGCAGCAACCACGAACGACGGCACGTAGATGCCGAGCGGTGCATAGTTGCAGTCAACCGTGGAAGGGGCGCTACCTGACTCCCGCGCCAAACCACTCGTCCCATTGCAAAGGATTTCAGGCGATGCTGCCGAAGAGTCACCTTGCTCGTGCAAGGCCACATTCATGTTTGCATTTGCCTCTCTCGCCTTCCAACGCGCCACCGCTTCAAACACGCTGCCACCCTGCGAAAGACTTGCGGCATCGATTGCGATCGGATACCACGCCACATAACCGACGCCTCGCACCCCGGTAAACGCCGCGCTGATCTGGTCCCAGTCAGAATTCTTGGCCTTGGCCGCAGGCGTGCCTAGCGTCGTCAGTCGGCTGGCGTCCAACCGAATGGTCCCCTCGTACCCGATCTCAAGGTCGATCGACTCTTTCGGTTTTAACTCGCGAGGAAGTGTGACGACAGCTTCCGACAGACTGCCTGTGTGGTCCACATCTGACGTGTAAGGCTGGCTGACGAACTGAAGTTGCTTGTCGTCAGCGCGAATTGAGCGCCAATCAAGACTCGACGAAATCTGCAGTATCGCGATTTTTTGTGGAGTGTTCGAATCATTGCGCAGCGTCAGTCGGCCACGCACACCAAGGCGTTGCTGATCGCGCTCAATGCGCGCATCCAGCTCATACTTCGTAAACGTGAATGCTTCCCGGTCGATCGCAAACGCCGGAAGGACGAGTATGAGAAAAATGAGTGCGCGAAGTGAAGTTCCTTGCATGTCAGATAATGAAGGTGGTCTGTCGGTTAGATGCCGCTGTGCGCGCTACTCCGGAACCGTGCGCCGAAAATATTCAGCTCTTCCCTCTCTGGCGGACGACTTCGTACAGCACGACGCCTGCGGCCACCGAGACGTTCAAAGACGGCACCTTGCCCAGCATTGGAATCGACACTAGAAAATCACATTTCTTCGCGACCAGGTCGTGCAGGCCTTTTCCCTCCGCGCCTAGAACTATCGCGCAGTCCATCTTGTAGTCGAGCGAGTCGTATGTGTGCGAACCTCGTTCGTCGAGCCCCACGGTCCAGATATTGTGGTCCTTCAGATCTTCGAGACTACGGGCGATGTTCGTGACTCGGGCGATCGGCAAATGTTCGCTCGCCCCGGCCGATACCTTTGTCACCGTTCCCGTCACACCCGCGGCACGGCGTTCGGGAATCACAACGCCGTCCGCCCCTGCCGCGTCGGCGGTGCGAAGAATCGCGCCGAGATTGTGCGGATCTTCAACGCCATCCAAGACCACGATCAATGCTTTCTCGCCGCGCTTGGCGCCGACAACATCATCAAGGTCGCTATATTGCTTCGACGACGTAACTGCGACCACGCCTTGATGTGCCCCGGTTCCAGCCATCTCGTCTAGTTCGGTCCGCGGCAGAAACTTCACAGGAATTCCCACCTTGCGGCAATCGTCGATCACGCGCTTTAAGCGAATATCGCTGCGTTCCTTCGCGACGCCGACCCACGAAAACCCGCGGCCGCGCGCTTTGAGCGCTTCAGCGACGGCGTTAATGCCGTAGATGTAGTGCATACAAACAGTTTACAGCCTCCGCGGGATCAGAGGCCGTGGTTGGATTTTCTGGAAACCGATCTGCGAGACTCGAGGGCTAAAAAAACTAAAAGGGCGGGGCGCCCGGAGAGTGTGACCCGCCCTTTGAGCTGGAAGAACATCGGCTCACTTACTCCGATGCTCTCAGCACTTGCAGAACCCATGAAACTAAGAGGGCTCGAAGACAGAATAGAAACAGCGGCTGAAACGCATGTCACTGCAAGGCAAAAAACTTGTAAGAAACTTGTCAGCGTATATTTAGTGTGTCGTCTTCCTGCGCGAAAAAGCTGCAGTAATCGACCATCAGCGCCGCCGCCGCGCCCACGATGGCGCCTGCGACTACATCAGAAAAATAGTGATAACGGTCATAGACTGCACCGACGCAAAGCAGTAAGACCAGCGGCGTGAGCACACCCCCTAACTTCGGCACATATCGCCACGCAAAATAAAGCGCCACCACCCCGCCCGCAACGTGCGCACTGGGAAACGCGTTGCCATGTACGCCAGCGTTCCTTTGAATCAGTCCAACCATCCAGTGAAATGGACCACCGCCCGGTATTGGAAAGTTATGCAAACCAGCCAATGTGTGCGCCGGGCCTTCGGTCGGGAAAAGAATAAAGATGACGTAACACGTCACATAGGCGAGCACCGTTGCATCCATCACACGGCGAAACGGGCGGCGATCTTTCCACGGGTACAGCATTCCCCCAACGAAGATGAGCAACACGAAGTAGGAGAAGTACCCCACCTCCAGGACTTCGGTAAGAAATGCAGAGCCGTGCAGGCCAAGCCAAACGGTCGGTGGCACCGAAAACCAATCTGCCTCGAGCTTGAGAAGAAGATGATCCTGCCACTCCTCGCGAATCACGAACGATAGACGGGAAACTTCCTCAAAGCACACGATGAACATCGCCATCGGATACCAATCGTGAAGGAATTCCCATACTCGGGATCGCTCGCGCATCGCTATCAGCAACGCAATAACGACGAGGCAAACGCCGTTCACCGCGAACAGTTTGCCCCATTCGGATACGCGATAGGCGCGAAACCCGATCAGCGAACTGACTGACATGAAAAACACCAGAAGCGCGCGGTCCGAGAAGTTCATCGAGGTAGCTGCATTCTAGAGCACCGCGTGACGGGTTCTGAGCGTTCCCGTAAACTAAAGGGTTTGGAGGCCCCTGTTGCAGGACGTATACATTCTCTCGGCCGTTCGCACCCCGATCGGAAAATTCGGCGGCTCCCTCAGCACGATGACGGCGGCTGACATGGGAGTCGTCGCCGCGCAAGCCGCCATGCAACGCGCCGGCATCGATCCAAAACAAGTCGAAGAAACGATCTTCGGGAACGCGCGCCAGGCTGGCGGCGGACCGAATGTTGCTCGTCAGATTTCCGTGCGTAGTGGCGTTCCACAAGAGGTTCCCGCCTACACCGTCAACAAAGCCTGTGCCTCCGGCATCAAGTCGATCACGCTAGGGGCCCAGGAAATTGCGGCCGGCAATCTCGATTGTGTGTTGGTGGGTGGGACCGAATCCATGTCACGCCTTCCCTACTATTTGGATGGCGCTCGCTGGGGCTACCGGCTGGGCGATCAGGAACTCGTCGACGGCATGTATCGCGACGGCTTCTTCTGTCCGCTCGCCAAGATGGTCATGGGTGAAACCGCCGAAGTCTTGGCCGAGCAATACAAGATCTCTCGCAAAGAACAGGACGAATTCGCCCTTGTATCCCAGCAGCGTGCCGCCGCCGCCATCGGCACCGGACGATTCGACGCCGAGCTAGTCCCGGTAATGCTCGAAACCCGTAAGGGCAAGACGACATTTTCGCGCGATGAACATCCCTTTCTCGATGCAACGATTGAAAAGATGGCAAAACTTCCTCCCGTATTCTCGAAGACGGGCACGATCACCGCGGCCAACTCTTCGGGCATCACCGATGGCGCGGCTGCCATCGCGTTGGCGGGCGAAAATTTCGTCAAAGCAAATGGACTCAAGCCTCTCGCACGTATCTCTGCCTTTACTTCCGTAGGCGTTGATCCCCGAATTATGGGCATTGGCCCTGTTCCTGCCATCAGGAAGCTGGAAGCAAAGCACAAACTCCCATTGAAGGACTTCGATCTCGTCGAATTGAACGAGGCGTTTGCCGCGCAGGTTCTAGCGTGTGATCGTGATCTTCACTTCGATAGCGAACGGCTCAATGTCAATGGAGGAGCGATCGCCCTCGGCCATCCAATCGGATGCACCGGTACCCGAATCACGGTCACTCTGCTTCACGAGATGTTGAAGAGAAAAGCAAGACGTGGCCTCGCGACCCTCTGCGTAAGCGGGGGGATGGGCATGGCATTAGCGATTGAAAACGTGGCCTGAATACGATGGACCCGCAATTTCGTATCGCCCGTGAAGACGACGCACCCCTCCTCCTGGCGCTCATGCAGCAGTACTATGCTTTTGATGGCCACCATTGGCACGAGAATCGAGCGCGCGAGGCGCTGCTCAATCTTCTATGCTGCTCGCAATATGGACTCGCGTGGTTGGTGCTCGACGCCGAGACTCCCGTGGGTTACATCGTGCTTACATTTGGATACAGTCTCGAATTTCTTGGCCGCGATGCCTTCATTGACGAGTTCTTTCTTCTGCCGTCCCATCGCGGCCGCGGCTGGGGAAAAAAGACTCTTGCCTTCGTCGAAGAGCAGGCTCGTCACAACGACGTCCGTGCGATTCATCTCGAGATAGTTCGAACCAATGACAACGCTAAACGCTTGTACGGCAAGACCGGCTTTGTCGACCGCAATCACTACTTGATGTCGAAGAAAATTGCATCTGAGCCCGCATAGCGCACGGTCTGACTAGCGATACGGACAGAAGGCTGACTTGTGATCGCCGGGAGCCCGCACCTTTCCGCTATACTCACTCTGAACTCCGAGAACCCGCATGACGCTTTCCGCAGTCATCGTCGACGACGAACAACTGGCCCGCGATGAACTCGCCTACTTACTCAAGGGCGTCGATGACATAAACGTCGTGGCCCAGGGCAAGAATGGCCTCGAAGCGGTCAACTTGATTCGCGAACACAACCCCGATCTTGTCTTTCTCGATGTCCAGATGCCGGGGCTCGATGGATTCGGCGTCATCAAGAAATTGCTCGACCGCAAAGTTCCGCTACCGAAGATTGTGTTTGCCACCGCATTCGACCAGTACGCGGTGAAAGCATTCGAAGTGAACGCAGTGGACTACCTGCTGAAGCCATTCGACAAGAAGCGAGTCGCCCAGTCCGTCCAGAAAGCCCGGTCCAAGATCGATTCCGCCGGCGCCTCAACCGAGCGTCTGGAAACCTTGGTCCGGATGCTCGAACAGCAGAAACCGCAAAGCGCAAAGATTCTAATAAAGGCCGCTGGAAGACTCTTCCTCGTCGATCAGAAAGATATCTGCTTCGCCTCCATTGAAGACGGAGTGATCTCGGTTTTCACTTCGGGTCCGAACGGAATCGAAGGCCAATCCAACTGCCGTACCCTCGAAGAATTATTCGAAAGCCTGGACGAAAATGTCTTCTGGCGCGCGCACCGCTCCTACCTGGTGAACATCAATCACATTCGCGAAGTGGTGCCTTGGTTCAAGAGTTCTTATCAATTGCGCATGTCCGATAAGAAACAAACCGAGGTCCCCGTCAGCCGCGCACAAACAAAACGCCTGCGCGACCTCTTCGGCCTCTAAAACCGTTCACACCTCGCTGGACGAATTCCCCTAAGCTTCCGCGCAAAAAAAATGGCGACCAGAATTTACCTGATCGCCGAAGGAGGACACTGCACCTCTGTCGCAGGGGGGTCCGTTATGCGACGAGAGCTTCCAGAGCCAGCCGGTTTCGAATCACCATCGTGGAACCTTCCAGCCGGATCAATTCTTTCTTCTTCAATTCACTTAATAAACGCGTCACCGTCTCGCGCGATGTTCCAATCATCTGCGCCATCTCTTCATGTGTGAAGGTTGAGCGGATGCGAACTTCTTTCCCTTCCTGTCCAGCGCTCCACGACAGGATGAGCCGCGCCAACTTGCCCGCCGACGATCGAGCCATAATGATGTCTTGCACGTCGCGGAAAGCAGCCTGAAATTCAACGCTCAGTGCTTTTGCCGAATGCAGCCCAGCCTCGCCATTGCGCCGCAGAAAATCCAGCAATGTCTCTCGTTCAATAAAGTTGACTTGGCAGGGTCGAGCGGTCTCCGCCGTTAGCTCACAAACCGATCCCGACAGGATCGCGCTAAGTCCGAGCACCTCTCCCGGCCCTGCAACTTTCAGAATCAAAATTCTTCCCGATGCAGACGTCGTCGACAACTTCACATGGCCAGAACAAACAACGTAAATTCCGCGTGGCCTTTGACCTTCCACGAATAGCAATGCTCCCGAAGGAAAAATGCTGTGGTGACCGAGCCGATCGAATTGCCCTTGCAAGCCTGGGGAAAAGCTGCAAAAGCTATTCTGCCGACGGAGCGTGCAATTCACACAGTCTTCCACCATCTCCAGCCCATATGGACTGTTCATTCTTTAATCTCCTAACGCGAAACCGCTCGGTGCATACGACCGCGAATCTGCAGAGTCGCTAACTGGCTTCTTTGATATAGAAGGTGGCCTGACCGGCCGCGCATAACCCGCAACACACGTCAGAAGATCGAGGGCCAATGCTCGCGCCTCTGCACCCGCTGCCTTCGTAGCGCGTATCAATTCCCAACCAGCGTCCAAGTCTCGATCGACTCGCCATGCGATTGCGCACGCGAACAAAAAGAGTGGGTCTTGCTGATTGTCTGGAATGAAAGACTCAGTGTCGTCCTCAAACACTCTTACTGGTCCCTTCCATTTCGGCGGTAGACCTGGGGGAGGTCGGTCCATTCATCGTTTGGCACGCGGATGCCCAGAACGGAACTCACCGCAACTATCTCTGGAAGAAACCTTTAGGATGCTTCGAGTGCCGAAACAGGAGAGAAAGTGTGACGAAAGGCTGGCCTCGAGACCACAGTTCGGCAGGAAGAAAATCTATCGCACGTAGTCTTCTCGCGTGATTCCAAGCTTCTGCATCTTGTATTGCAACGTCGTTCGCTTCAACCCGAGTCGCGCTGCCGCTCCTCGCGGCCCCGATATGACGCCGCGGGCCTCCCGCAGCACCCTCACGATGTGTTCTTTCTCGGCCGCGTGCAACGTGGTCGGGCTCTCGTCATCTTCCACCAACGTGGCGAGCTCGGCTAAAGGCGCTCGCAAAACTGTGCCTTCGGTCAGAATCACACTTCGCTCCATGAAATTCTCCAGCTCGCGAACATTCCCCGGCCAGTTCCAGCGTCGAAACGCATTCATCGCCTCGTTTGGGATCGTCTCGATGCTCTTATCCATCCGCTTCGCAAACTTACGTACAAAATGGTGGACTAACGCCCCGATATCCTCGGGACGCTCTCTCAAGGGAGGCAAGCGCACCGGAAACACATTGATCCGGTAAAACAAGTCGCGCCGGAACGCTCCTTCCGCCACGGCCGTAGCCAGGTCCCGATTCGTGGCCGCAACCAGTCGAACGTCCACCCGGATGGTCCTCGTACTGCCTAATCTCTCAAATTCCTGGTCCTGCAAAACACGAAGCAACTTCGGCTGCATCTCGGGCGGGATGTCTCCAATCTCATCCAGAAACAGCGTGCCCCCGTGCGCCAACTCGAGCCGCCCCACCTTCTGGCTGATCGCGCCTGTGAACGCTCCTTTCTCGTGGCCGAAGAGTTCACTTTCAAGCAAGCCGGTCGGAATCGCTGCACAGTTGAGTTTGATGAAGCTGTTGTTTTTGCGCCGGCTCATCTTGTGAATCGCACGCGCAATCAGCTCTTTGCCAGTTCCAGTCTCGCCCAGAACAAGTACTGTCGCACCGCTGGTCGCGACCGTCGCAACCTGGTTCAGTACCTGTTTCAGCGCCGGGCTCGTGCCCACGATCTCTTCGAAATGCAGCTCGCTCTGAATCTGGTCTTCGAGATAGAGTTTTTCTTCTTCCAACCGGTCTTTCAGTTCATTGATTTCTTTGTAAGCTCTCGCATTCTCCAGAGCGATCGCCAGCTGTGCCGCTACCTGCCCCAACAACTCGTGATCCTGCACCGAGAAAGCACCATCCTGTTTGCTCCCAATATTGAGTGCACCAAACACTCCCTTGGAAGTCATGAGTGGCATCGAACGCACGGTACGGATCCCGTTCTCGATCACATGGTTTGCAGCCGGAGAATTCAAGTCCGCCAGGTCTTGATGGTTGAACGTCCGAGCTTGACGATCCGAGATTGCGTGGATGGCCAGCGTTTCCTCCGCAGACACATTTCGTCCCGGTTCAACCACCGTTCCAGTCTCAGGCGACGCAAGAATTACAATCTTCATCGTCCTTTGGTCATCGTCATAAAGCGTGACACCCGCAAAATCATGGGGCACCACTCGCGTCACGCATTCTGAAATCTGCGGCAGCAGCGTCCTCATCTCCAGACTCGACCCCAAGGTTCGGTTAACATCGACCAACGCTCGTAACCTTTCCCGTTCCTCGCGCAGCAACTTGTGAGTGACGGCGTTGTCGACCGCCAGCGCAATCAGTTTCGCAACTTGCTGCAGAAACCGCACATCCGCTGTGTCATACGCGTCGACATGATCGGCGCCAACCCCAATCGCGCCCAGCCTGCGATCGCCCTGTGTCATCGGCAACATGCAATAAGACTTCACCCCGGCAGCCCTGAGGTAGTCATGAATGGCTGGGAAACGATCTTCCAATTCAAGGTCTGGCATCAAGAGAGGCTTCTGATTGGACCATACCCATCCGCTCACCGAATGTTCCATCATCAGTTCGGAAGGCATCTCCGGAACCTCAGCGCCTTCCCAAACCTGGATTCGCATCACATTTTTCAGCGGGTCGTGCAGGATGAAAGTGACGAACGAACAATCCGCCACCTCTCTTACTCGCGTCGAAAGCTCGTGGAAAAGTTCAGGGAGCGTAAGACGGCCGGCAATCAGATCGGCCATCTGGAGCAGAGCTTCATATCGTTCGATGACAGGGGCCGGTTCTTTTAGCCGCGGTTCGTTTGGCATCTTTCGAGAATTCTTTCTTCTCTATTTCAAGGCGCGCGAAGCACGACTTTGCATAAGAGCCGGGTCCAAGCGAATGAATCCACCCAAGGCACAACCAACCACGTCGCTAATCGGTTGCAACAGTTTCTTGAGCAATTTCAGCGCTTTGACTCGGTTCAAAGCGAGAGAGCCGCAGCCCTCTGACCGACACTTCCTGGCCCGGCAGTCGGACCTGGCCGACCGCATCACCGTGCATTCGAGGAAGAGCGCTACTTGCGTTGCCTAAGCTGAGCGACAACAGATGAGCGCGGGTGCACGGTAACTACAGATATACTAATCGCATCAAGAGATATTTCAAGCGCTATTCAAAAGTTGGTTCCGGTCGGTCAAGTGGTGTCAATCAGCGATCAAGGAAGTTTCTAAATGGCTCGTGGATGGGAAAGTAAGTCAGTGGAAGCTCAACAAATGGAAGCTTCCGAGCGAAAGCCCGATGCCCGGCGCAAAGTCCTCAGCCCGGAACAGGCCGCCCAAGCTCGGCAAAAGGCTGTCCTTTTACTGTCCAGAAAACAGGTGGTCGCGCAGCTTGCATCTTCTACTAACCCCAAGCAACGCAGCATGTTAGAGGCCGCTTTGGCCGACCTGGACCGACAACTCACCGATGCCGGGTAGCCCTTCCCGTCCCACGAAACTCAGGTTCAGCATCCGACAGGCTGTCGTATAATGAGGCGTCGATGAAGGCCTACGTTTACGTGTCTCTCAAGAAGAGCGTCTTGGATCCCCAGGGAAAGACCATTCAGGGTGCTCTCAATAAGATGGGCTACAAGGGTTTGCAGGATATTCGACAGGGCAAATATTTCGAAATCAGCCTGAACGGCGGTCTCTCCAAAACTGAGGCTCAAGCCGAAGTCGAAAAGATGGCGCGCGAGGTCCTGACCAATCCTGTGATCGAAGAATTTCGCTACTCCCTCGAGGACTGACTCCCTTGCTTACGTTAAAAGACCCGAACCTCGCTTAGGCGAGCGTCATCTATCTACACGAACTCGGTTTCCCCACCGACTAAGGAGTCTTACCGATGTGTGGCATTGTGGGCTACGTTGGGAAAAAGCAGGTTGTGCCCGTCATTATCGAGGGCTTGCGCCGTCTTGAGTATCGCGGTTATGACTCGGCGGGCATCGCCGTCGCAGGCAATGGGGACGGGCTTCAAATCCGCCGCGCCGAAGGAAAGTTGCGCAACCTCGAAGAAGTGATCCGGCTCAAGCCCCTCGACGGCACCTACGGCATCGGTCACACGCGTTGGGCCACTCACGGACGTCCAAGCGAAGAAAACGCGCACCCCCATCGTGATTGCACGGGCAAGATCGTCGTGGTCCACAACGGCATCGTAGAAAATTACCTCTCATTAAAAAGAACGCTCATTGAAGCGGGACATAAGTTCACCACTGAGACCGACACCGAAATCATCGCGCACCTGGTCGAGAAACATCTATTCAAAAGCGACAATGGACACCGCCCCAACCTTGAAGAAGCAGTCCGCAAAACCGTAAAAGAACTTTCCGGCGTCTTCGCGCTCGCAGTCATCTCAATCGACGAGCCAAACAAGATCGTCGCCGCGCGCAATGGGCCGCCGGCGGTCATCGGACTGGGCAACGAGGAATACTTTGTCGCCTCCGATGTGCCCGCAATTCTGTATCACACGCGCGATCTTTTTTTTCTCGCTGACGGAGATCTCGCCGTCATCACCCAAAGCGGCGTGAAGCTCACCGACTTTGATGGCAACCCGATCGAACGCCAGGTCCAGCACGTGACTTGGGATCCGATCATGGCGGAAAAGGGCGGCTTCAAGCACTTCATGCTCAAGGAAATCTACGAGCAGCCCCGCGCCGTCCGCGACACCACGCTGGGCCGCGTTTCTCAGGATACCGGCCACGTTTTCCTCGACGAGATGCAGATCTCAGAGGCCGAATTCCGCGCCGCTAAAAAGATCAACATCACCGCGTGCGGTACCAGCTGGCATGCCGGGCAAGCCGGCAAGTTCATGATCGAAAGCATGGCGCGCGTCCCCGTCGAAGTCGACTACGCCAGCGAGTGGCGCTATCGCGACCCGATCGTCTCGCCTGACACCATCACGCTCGTCATCTCTCAGTCCGGAGAGACCGCCGACACCATCGCCGCCCAGCGCGAGGCCAAATCACGCGGGTCGAAAACACTTGCGATCTGTAACGTCGTCGGTTCCATGATCACTCGCGAAGCCGCGGGAACGATCTACACTCATGCTGGACCAGAAATCGGCGTAGCTTCGACCAAGGCCTTTACCGGCCAGCTCACAGCGCTCTACTTATTCGCTCTCTATCTCGGACAAGTCCGCGGCACAATTTCTCCCGAGCAAGCCAAGAAAGCCGTTCAGGAACTTACTCATATCCCGGGCAAGCTCGAACAGTTACTTACACAGGAAGAATTGTGCGAGGAGTTGGCGAAGCAATACGTGCGTGCGCAGGACTTCCTGTTTCTCGGACGCGGCATCCACTACCCCATCGCCCTCGAAGGCGCGCTCAAACTAAAAGAAATCTCTTACATCCACGCCGAAGGATACCCAGCCGGCGAAATGAAGCACGGTCCGAACGCCCTCATCGACGAGAACCTGCCCGTGGTCGTCATCGCGACCAAAGACGTCAATCAGCCCGGTTCCCTCGTTCGCTATGAAAAGACGCTTTCCAACTTGAAGGAAGTGAAGGCGCGCTCGGGTAAAGTCATCGTGCTTGCGACCGAAGGTGACGAGGACGCCAAGGATGGCGCCGACCACGTCATCTACATTCCGGCCGCTCCGGAAGAATTGCTCCCAATCCTGGAAATCGTTCCACTCCAGTTACTGGCCTATCACATCGCAGTCCGCCGCGGATGCGACGTCGACCAGCCAAGAAACCTGGCAAAGTCCGTCACCGTGGAATAAACGTCAGCCAGCGGCAGTGGATTCGTTCCGCGCGTCACCCATTCAAGCCCGCTTTTGGCTTGAGTGGGAATGTTCGGCTGTCCCGTTCCGCGGCACACTGTACAAACGCGGCCCCACCATCTTTCTAATGGGTTACCGCTTCTAACGCGTGGCCCGTTTTTCGTTTTTCACGCGCGCCAACAATCTTCTTCCCTTCTCCGCGATCTTGCGAGCTGCGGCAGTCGTTTTCGGAACCGGCTCACCCCAGGCGGCCGCGGTGAGTGCAAAACGCGATGGCTTACCGTGTTTGTCGCGCAGCGGCGGCAACGATCCGCTACGACCATAGAAGCGAGCTGCCCAGCTTCCTTTGCGCCGCATTTCCTCCACGGTCATTTGACGCTCCGGCTTCTTCACGCCGGGCTTCAGATGCGCGCCTTCTTTGCGGAAAAACTCTTTCCGTCCTGCCGCCGTCAACCCGCCTCGAGGATCTTTCGACGTTGGCTTCGCCGCACGTTTCCTCAGAGATGTCTTCGAAGCACGTGAACGTTTCATGCCTTCGTACTCTTTCTCTTCGCTTTGGGCTTGCGAAGGTGTTGTGCCGCCTTGCGCGGACTTCCTGGATGAGCATCCTGCCAGCGATCCAACTGACGCTTTCGCGCCTGTCGGAAATCCTTCTCTTCGCTCGACTGACTTCCACCTGCCTTCGGTCTACAACTGCCCTGGCTATGTTGTTTCTTGCCGGACACCGGCTCGTACCCGGGCCAGCAACGACTTTTGCGTCGTTTCCTTTGAGTCTTTTTCATTCTCTTTTAGGGAAATCACGTCACCAGTCTAGTGACATAGCCCACAACGGCAATCGGGTGTTTCTGGTAAGCGCGACGCGATGGTCGCGGAGAAACATCAGATCTTCAGATGAGTCCAGTGGCCCAGCCTTGGCATGACCGGGGATGTTCGCTCCTACTTCAAAGTACTGGATAAAAATAATGTTTGAACAAATTTCGCTTTTTGCGGGGACACCACACTCAAATTGATTTAGTTACGGCAGCCCACTAATCTATGGTCTTCTCTCAAAACGAATGACTGTTTCGCTATCCGTGGATGAAGCCTGAGTCAGGGTTGCGCACCAAAAAAGACTGATTGGAGAAAATATGAGTACAGCACCCATCGCCTCCACCTACCAACGTGAACAGGAACTGCTGGGGCAAACCGTTCTTGTAATCGGCGGGAGCGCCGGCATCGGACTCGAGACGGCTCGCCGAGCCCGTGCGGAGGGAGCCAAGGTGATTCTCACTGCCAGGAACCCCGAACGCCTCAAGCGCGCAGCGAGCGACGTTGGCGCGCTCAGCTCTTCAGCCTTCGACGCCTCGGACGCCCTTGCGATCGAGCGCTTCTTTCGTGACCTGCCAATGATTGACCACGTGATGGTGACCGCGGGCCGGCCATACTATGGGCGCCTAGCCGATATGGACTTCGCAAAGATACGCGATCTTATCGGTGAGCACCTGTTACAAGCCTTGTATGTCGCGCGCAACGCTGCTAGCAAAGTAAGACCGGGCGGAACTCTAATCTTCATGGGCGGCACGGGCGGCCGCCGCCCAGCCCCCGGCATGAGCATCGCGGGCGCAATCACGGCTGCGCTCCCCTCGCTCACCGCTAACTTGGCCCTTGAAATCGCGCCCGTGCGGGTCAACCTTATTGCCGCTGGCTTCGTGGACACGCCTTTGTCGGCGGAACTGTTGGGCGACCAGCTTGATAAGCGTCGCAACCACCTTCGCAACACGCTTCCCATCGGACGCGTAGTCGGCCCGGCGGACGTGGCCGCGCTCGCCGTGCACCTCATGACCAACACCGCCCTCACAGGCGCAACCTACGACATCGACGGCGGACAGCAGTTCGTCGCCGCCTAGAGTATCCGGGTGGCCCACTCAAGCACGGTTTGGCTTGAGTGGGGTAGTTCTTTCGGCAAGATGACCCATGCATTCGTTGCGTTCTTTGACGAGTCGAGAAATGCTCAAGGGGTTGATTTTTCTCTAGCGCGACTCATGGCGATCAGTAGTACCCTCACAAGCTCAGGGAATTCCACTCGGGGGAATACTTGAATGAAAAGCAAGAGACTTGCCATCGTGACCGAAGCAGTGGTGGCTCACCACGTTACGCCAATCCGAATCAGTCTTCCTGTTGGGCTCCGCACCGCCGATGTAGTCAAAGCAACCATGCTCGTAGCCCGGAGCGCGTTCGACGACTTCGTGCGTGAAGATACCGGAGAGATTGACGAAAAACTGAAAGACATGGGCGTGCGCTGGAAGCTGTTGTGAAGCAAAAGTCGCCAACAATCCGGCACGGAATTAGCCTTTCTTTAATTCCGTGCGGCGGGCCCGAGATCAAAGGCACGAAACGCCTTCATCTCGCGATAGTATCTTTCACATTTGCGAACTGTTCTAACAAGCCACTTTCACCAACTGACATGGGGCAGGATGTTTGTTTGGGGGAGGTTGCTGGTGAAATTGCGATTTTTCACTAATTGTCAGACCCAGGAGGCTCGGACTCCCCATGTATCCTTTCAGCGGTTTCCCGCACAAGTGGCGACTCATCATCGAGTGCTGCTTCTATGTAGGGATTAGCAGCCTCTTTCGACGTCTCAACCAATCCGTAGAGCGCAGCCATCGAGTGACGTCCCAATGGTCTTGGGCGAAGGCCCTCGCTAAGACACTGAATTGCAGCCGGGTTTCGCAGGTGGTTACTTTCCACGTCAGGTTTAATTGCCGCCACGCTCCCGTGGGCGGAGCACCCTGCGCGATCAGAGAAGCACCCCTAGCAAGCACAACGATATGCAACGATACAGCCGCGATGTGAGATTGAGTCGCACGATGTCATTATCGCCCCACGGCGTAGTGAGTCAGTTGACGAAATGAGGCGATTTCACTCATTGAGAGTCTGTCCTACAATCCATCCCATGGTCCCAGTCGCAAACAACAGCTGGATGAAAGTAGTCAGCGTAGTCACTGGGATGGCAGCGTGCGCCTGTTTCTACTGCGCGCTTATGACGCTGCTGATGATTCCTGTCTACCCCGGTGACGCTTACCTAAACAAGTTTAGGCTTCTGTACGGGGCAGTGCCTGCATTGTTGAGCGTTGCCTTACCTGCGATTGCGGGCTGGCTGTGGAGTCGATCGGGGGGGCCAGCCAGCATCGAAACGTATGTTCAGCGGGCCTTTCTTGCGATGTTTGCGGGAGTTGCACTTTTCTTTCTATGCCTCATTGTGGTCGGCCATTTGAAGGGGTGGATGCCCTAGGCGTCGGCAATTCACGAATTGTTGTTAACGGGCGATTTCACTCAGAACTCTAGGGTATGGCCCTGCGCGGCGATGAAATGGGGTACCATGCCCGACATGAAGCGCGTTGCCACGGCCCTCATTTGCGGTGTTTTCCTGACAGCCATGATCTTCGCGGCCCACTTCACCGTGATGCACTGGTTCTCATGGAAGGACAAGCCGATAATGCCAAATGTTTTCACTTATTTCTTGCTGCCCGGCTACAACCTCGCCGCGGCGATCCCCCTCCCCTCGCCCTTTCGCCTCGGCATGGCGATAACGTTCGATTGCATCTTGTTCAGCATTCCAGTATGGCTGGAGCTCCAATTCAGGTATTGGCAGGGCGCAGAATCGGATTAGGTCCATCGAAGCAATTTGCTAGTCAACTGTCGTAAACAGGCTATTTCAGCAACTACCCGGGCCGGGTAGGTCTGTCTGTGGGCGGTAGTTGGTGAAATGGCGATGTTACGCCAGCTACGGGACAGCCAACTCTATGGGGATGGTTTGTTGCTGTGCTTTTGCGAGGCAGACCTCGCGGCCCACGCCTGCTGACTGGTTTGGAGTTATCAAGAGTTGCTCACGATAGAGGGAAGATCTCGCCTCGATGTGGTCCGCGGCGTGACCCGATCGACTGAGCTTAACAAGTTCCTCGTCCAGAGTAAGCTCCCCTTTGCCGATGATTCGCACCGATTCACCCGGCTTTAGAGTCAACATTGTGTTCGCATGGTTCTTGTTTCCGTACAACTGCAGTCCACCACCGCCGGTGCCCCATACGTCTCCCGAAGTGACCCACAGAGATACTGCCAATTTGTAGTAGGAAAACTTCTGGGCTGGATTCCTAGGCTGAAGGTCGGCCATGTGAGGTGAAAAAGGAATCTGAACGGCTGTTGAGCCGACGTTCTCAATCTTAACTTCGAACGTTGGCCTATCCCCCACCCGATAGTTCGTGCGATCCAACGACACAAGCGTTGTTTGCAATGCGCCCACCTCTTTCGTGCGATCAAGGCAGGGAGTGGTGGAATGAATGCCGCTACGACCGCCCCTAACAGGAAAGGCTGCTTTTGGACGCCGAAGGTCGTCGCGTGCAATTCCCTTAGTCAGATCAAGGAAGGCAACCTCTTGAGCGAGGCAAGATGGTAGAAGCGCACTGGCGAGCAGAAAAGCAAACGGCAAACGCATAATGCAATGGAAACGGGCACGCATATTCGTGTCACGAGCCGGGCCTAATTGTAGGCGTGAATGCCGGGAAACGCTAACTGTTGTTAACAGGCGATTTCACCAACTACTGTCCAGGGCATTCCTGGATATGCTGGGCCGCTCGGCTTAATCCTAGGGATCAGCGAACTCTTCGCCTGGGGAGTGTATATACGACAACTAAGACTGGCCAAGTTAGAGCACGTGGCCTCCGTCCATAGCTGTTGTTAACAGGGGATTTCACAAC
>Ga0207679_10000316_pt1 | contig 36322 bp, 31 predicted proteins | sample KBSC73metaG_FD_184320 | JGI IMG/M metagenome (GOLD analysis project Ga0207679, IMG submission 184320) | Corn rhizosphere microbial communities from Kellogg Biological Station, Michigan, USA - KBS C7-3 metaG (SPAdes) (version 2) | ecosystem: Host-associated > Plants > Roots > Rhizosphere > Soil ... | reverse complement strand
GTGCGGCTCCAGCGCTGCGAGCGCCTGCACGTCGAACGGCGGAGGAAGGCCGCCGAGCCGGGCCACCGCCCAGGCGGAAGGAACGTGGGGCGACTCGAGGAGCGCCTCCTCCGGCACGCCCGCCGAGACGAGCGCCGGACGCGCGTCGTGCACCGCGGGACCGATCACCCGTGCCTCGGGCTCGCCGGACAGCCAGCGCGCCAGCTCGGCCTCGGTGCACGCCTCCTCCGGGGCGAGCGCCTCTACCCGATCGCCGGTGCGGCGATAGCGACCCAGGTACAGCTCCCCGCGCCGGGCCACCGCCACCACCGCCAGGGGTAGGTTCTCCGGACCCTCGAGGGCGAGAGCGGCCAGCGACGAGGCACCCGACACCCCGAGCCGGCGCGCGTAGGCGAGCCCCTTCACCGTGGCCAGGCCGATCCGCAGCCCGGTGAAGCTGCCCGGCCCGAGACCGACCGCGAACCCACGCACGTCGTCGAGCGTCAGCCCGGCCCGGCGGAGGAGACGGAGCAGCGCCGCGGGGAGCAGGTCGCTCATCTTTGCCGGGGGCCCGAGGCGCTCCGCGGCGACAGGGTGCGCATCACCCGACCGGCCCACGGCCAGCGAGAGCGTGAGGGTGGAGCTGTCGAGCGCGACGATCATTCCCGGACCCGTGCTTTGCCCGGGTCGGGGGCCCGGACGCAACCCGGGAGCGCCCCGGGGCGCCTCGGCCCCCCGCACCAGGGGACGCCTGTGGACGCCCCCGCACCAGGGGAGGCTCGTGGAGCGGCGCAAGGGCGCGCTGCCCTCCGGGCTCAGAGTCCCTCGCCGGCCTCCTGGATCCACGCCCGGGCCACTCGTTGCTCTTTTTCTTCCCCCTCGGGAAGCTCCACCTCCGTGCGACCCGAGCAGCGCTCCAGCCGGACGCGAGTGACCCCCTTTCCGTGCATGCCCAGGGCGAGGGCCGCGCTCTCGGAGACGTCGAGGATGCGACCGGCGGCGTACGGCCCGCGGTCGTTGACCCGGACCTCCACCACTCGCCGGTTCTCGAGGTTGGTGACGCGCAGGCAGGTGCCGAAGGGCAGCGTCCGGTGCGCGGCGGTCATCGTGCCCGGGCGGAGCACCTCGCCGCTGGCGGTCTTCCGGCCGTAGAGCCCGGGCCCGTACCAGGAAGCGTCGCCCTCTTCTCCGCCGCCACTCTCCGACCGGAGGTTGCGCGCACAACCGACGGCGAGGAGAAGCGCCAGACACCCCAGGAGGCGCGTCGCTGCCCGCGGCGCCCGTCCAGCCCACCGGACCGCCGGAGCACGCGTCGAAGATTGTCGCCAGGTACGGGCCTGCAACCGAGCACGCTCAGCGCGTGAGGTCGTTCACGCAGACCAGGACCATCAGCACGATGAGCGCCACGATGCCCACCGCATTGGCGATCTCCCGCGCGCGCATCGGAATGGGCCGACGCCGCACCGCCTCCCATCCCGCGGACAGCAGCTGGAACCCGTCCAGCGCCGGGATGGGCACCAGGTTGATCAGGCCCAGGTTGACCGAGATCAGCGCCATGAGATTGAGGAAGTAGTCGAGCCCCGCCTGCGCCGCCTTCCCGGCGATGCCGTAGATCATGATCGGCCCGCCCACGTTCTTGAACGACACCTGTCCGGTGAAGAGCTTCGCCAGCCCGGCAGCCGTCTCCGCCACCGCCTCCCCCAGTCGATGGCCGGCGGTGAGGAGCGCCAGACCGGGACCGACCCGCACCTTCGCGTCGGAACCCCGGTCGCCCGGCGTGCCGGACTCGAACCGGAGGCCCAGCTCGAACGCCTCGCTCTCGCCCGTCGCGGAATCGGTCGACTTCGCCGGCCGCATCCGCACCTCGGCCTCGCGGGGGTTGCCATCGTGGATCCAGGTGAGCCGGAAGGGGCGGTCCTTGAGCTCGCCGAGCTTCCGGAGCAGCTGCTCCCGCGAGCGGAGCTGCTTGCCGTCGATCGCCTCCAGCCGGTCTCCACGGACGATGCCGGCGTCCGCCGCGGCGCTCCCCGTCAACGCCCGTCCCACGTAGAGGAGCGAGTAGACGTCCGCCGGCTCGAGCCCGAAGGCCGCCATCCCGGCGCCTTCCTGGCGGGGAATGCGCACCGTCTTCACCTCGGGAACGCTGCCCTCCAGGCCCGGGACCTCGGCGGGAACGCGTCGAGCGACCTCGAGCGTGAGCGCGGCGCCGGTCGCACCGGCGATCTCCTTCTCCAGCGCCGGAAGGTCCGCCACCGGCCGGCCGTTCACCGAGAGCACGCGGTCCAGCATCTGGAGCCCCGCGCGCTCGGCCGCGCCTCCCGACCGAACCGCGACCACCGGGGGAGCGCGGTTGGGAGCGATGCCGATCAGGCCGCGATTCCTCGACGCACCCTCTCCGGAGGGGGTCAGCACCACGTTCACCGGGCGTCCGTCGCGCTGCACCACCACCTGGATGCGCTGGCCGGCCTTTCCCACCAGCGCCCACTGCATCTCCTCCAGCGACCGGACCGGCCGCCCGTCCACCTCGGTCACCACGTCCCCGGGGCGGATCCCCGCCGCGTCGGCCGGCATCCCCGGCACCACCCGGAGCACCGCGGTGGACGGCTGCGGGTAGCTGACGATGACCGCGAAGAAGATCAGCAGGGGGAAGAGGAGATTGAACGCCGGCCCGGCGGCGACGATCAGCATCCGCTTCCACGGCGACTGCGCCAGGTAGCTCCGGGCCTCGTCCTCCGGCGAGGCGTCCTCGCCCGGGACCTCGCCGGCCATCTTCACGTACCCGCCCAGGGGCAGTGCGGCGATGCGGTACTCGGTCTCGCCCCGGGTGAAGCTGAACAGCGGCGGGCCGAATCCGATGGAGAAGCGAAGGACCTTCACCCCCACCGCCTTGGCGAAGAGGAAGTGTCCGAGCTCGTGGACGAAGACGAGCGCCCCGAGCAGGAGCACGAAGGCGGCCAGATTCTGGAGGTCCATCCCTGGGAAGGGAAGTTAACCGCCGGAGCCCCCCGTCACAACGCGCCCGGAGCCGAACCGCCCAGGAGTGCGCGGACCGCCACCACGTACAGGTACACCGCTGGCGCATTGAACAGGAGGGCATCCACCCGATCGAGCACCCCTCCATGGCCGGGAATGAGCGTGCCCGAGTCCTTGAGCCCGTGGGCACGCTTGAGCAGCGACTCGCAGAGGTCTCCCAGCGGGCCCAGCACCGCGCCGACCAAACCCAGGATCAGGCAATCGGTGGCGGTGAGCGCGGGGAAGGCCACCCACCGCGCGATGAACATGCCCGCCACCGACCCCACCGCTCCGCCGGCGAACCCCTCCCAGGTCTTGTTCGGGCTCACCGCGGGATGGAGCTTGTGCCGCCCGACCAGCCGTCCGGCGAAGTAGGCGCAGGTGTCGTTGGCCCAGGTGATGACCAGCGCGGAGATCACCCACTGCAGCCCCTCGGGAACCACCCGGAGCGCGGCGATGGGACCGAGGCCCAGCCCGGCGTACAGACATCCGGTGACGACGTGCGCTGTCCGCGAGGGGGCCCACTCGCGATCAGGAGCGAACAGCGCCTGGACCGAGGCGGCGATGAACACCGCCCAGAGGATCCACGCCGCGAGCAGGGTGAACCTCAGCGGGTGCGCCGCGGCGGCGAGGGAGATCAGACCCGCGCCGAGCACCGCCAGGATCTCGGCCGGGCCGAGCCGTCCCTGGGTGATCAGCTGGTACTCCAGCGCGCAGGCCGCGGCCGCGGCGGCGACCAGGCCCGCGGTCCACCATCCGCCCAGCACCAGCAGCGTCAGCACCACCGGCAGCAGGATGACCGCGGTGACGATGCGGACGACCAGGTTTCGGTTCTTCTCGTTCACTTGGGAAGCTGCGCCGAAGTGAGCCCGAACCGGCGCTCGCGCTTCTGGTACTCCAGCACGGCTTCCAGGAATTGCCGAGCCCGGAACTCGGGCCACAGGGTGTCCACGAAGATGAACTCGGCATACGCCGACTGCCACAGCATGAAGTTGCTGACCCGCGTCTCGCCGCTGGTGCGGATCACCAGATCCACCGGCGGGAGCCGACCGGTCCAGAGCGCCGAGGCGAACGTCTCCACGTCGATGGGCCCGGGTGGCAGTCCGCCGGTCCTGGCGCGCCGGATCAGCTCCTCGGCTGCGGCCGCGATCTCCTCCTGCCCGCCGTAGCTCAGGGCGAGGGTGAGCACCATGCCCCGGTTCCGCGCCGACGCCTCGCGCACGGAGTCCAGCGGCTCGCGGACGAACCGCGGCAGCCGTTCCAGCTCTCCGACCGCATCCAGACGGATGCCGTTCTCGAGGATCTCCTGCCGTTCCGACTCCAGGTACTCCCGGAGCAGATCCATCAGCCCGGCCACCTCCTCCGCGGGGCGCGACCAGTTCTGCGCCGAGAACGCGTAGAGCGTCAGCGCCTGGACCCCGATCCGGCGCGCGGCCCGGGTCACCTCCCGGACGCTGTTGCTCCCCTCGCGGTGCCCTTCCAGCCGGTTCAGGCCACGCTCCTCGGCCCACCGCCCGTTGCCGTCCATGATGATGCCGACGTGTGCGGGCAGGGGTCGCTCCCGGACCTCCATCTCCAGCGGGTCGCGCTCCACGGCCGGCGCCATCACGGCCTTCCACCGTATGCGAGCGGGGCCGGAGCGTCCACGCAGAGCGTCATTCTCGGTCGGGACCTCTCCACAGCGCGATTCCACCCAGAAGGCCGGCGAGGTTCGCCACCAGGTGCACCTCCGGCGGCAGCTCGATCTCCAGATGCTTGGCGTTGCCGCCTCCGAGGTACAGCCGGCGGGGGTTGAAGATGGGCAGCACCTGGGCGACCACCCGGCCGACCCGTCGGTTCCACCGCTTCTTCCCCACCGCCGCGAGCGCCGGGGCGCCGACGTAGTCCTCGTAGGTCTTGTGTTTCCGGAATGGGTGGTGGGCGAGCTCGATGTTCGGCACGTAGACCCCTTCGTTGAACAGCGCGCATCCCATCCCCGTGCCGAGCGTCAGGAGCATCTCCACCCCGCGCCCCGCCACCACCCCGTAGCCCTGGACCCCGGCGTCATTCAGGACCCGGGTTGGACGCCGGAACCTGTCCTGCAGCGTGCGGGCCAGGGGGAAGCCGGCCCAGTCCGGATGAAGGTTCGGCGCGGTTCTGGTCACCCCCTCGACCACGACGCCGGGGAACCCCACCGACACTCGCTCGAAGGAACCCAGCGGCTCGGTCAGGGCCCAGAGCGCCTGCACAATCCGTCTGGGAGTGGCCGGGCGTGGCGTCTCCACCCGGACTCGCTCGGTGACTGGCTGTCCAGCCGAGTCGAGAACCAGCGCCTTCAGGCCGGTTCCTCCGATGTCGATGCACAGCGTCCGCGGGGTGTGGGGTTTGGGCAGCGCGCGCGTGGCTGGGGCCATGGATCGACAATCTATTGCGTCCTAGAGTTTCCGGTGGTTCCGGATGCCACCCAAGGTCATTGGCCCCTACCGCGTCCTGGACACGCTGGGCAGTGGAGGCGCGGGGACGGTGTACCGCGCGCTCGACCGCCGCACCGGTGATCCCGTGGCGCTGAAGCTGCTCTCCACCGGGCCGGCCCTGGATCCGCGCGCCGCCCGGCGGCTGGCTCGCGAGTTCGAGACCCTGGCCGAGCTGTCGCACCCCAACGTGGTGAAGGTGTTCGACACCGGGGTGCACCACGGCTACCCGTACCTGGCGATGGAGCTGGTGGAGGGGCTCACCCTCCGCAACTACCTCGAGCTCGATCTCAGTGGAGCCCCCGTCGTCCGTTCCCCGCCGCGAATGCGCGACGAGCCCAGCCTGCCCTGGAACGACACCGATACCGGCGACTTTGCGCCGCCAGCCTTCACCCTCAGCACCTTCTCCGAGGAGCCGCCCAGCGACGAGGTGTCCTACTCCTCCGGCCCGGAGAGCGTGCGGGCGCTGGCCGACGCCGCCGACGAGCCCGATACCCAGGAATCGCGCGACGTCAGCGTCAGCGAGGCCGCCGATGCCCCGCCGGTGGAGCAGCTTCCCGAACAGGCGCCACGGCCACCGGACCTCCAGGCCCTGAATCGACCGGAGCGGACCGGACGGCTGAAGGATGCGATGACCCAGCTCGCCGGCGCGCTCAGCTACATCCATGGCCACGGGCTGGTGCACCGCGACCTCAAGCCGAGCAACGTGATGGTGGACGAGGACCGCCTGGTGCGCCTGATGGACTTCGGGCTGGCCAAGTTCCTCGCCGACGATGGCGCGGTCACCGCCGACGGCCGGCTGGTGGGCACCTTCCGCTACATGGCGCCGGAGCAGATCCTCGGCGAGGGGCTCGACGCCCGCGCCGACCTCTACTCGCTGGGAGTCATCCTCTACGAGATGCTCACCGGACGGGCGCCCTTCGACGCCCGGACTCCGCATGAGCTCTGGCAGAAGGTCCTCGAGACCGAGGCCGCAGCGGTGACGTCCATCAACCCCGGCGCCGACGCGACCCTGGCGCGCATCGCCCACCGCCTCCTCCGCAAGGAGCCTTCCGAACGGTTCCAGACCGCGGAGGAGGTCGCCGAGGCGCTGGCGGAGTGAGCGGCGAGCGGAGAAGCCTCGAGGTGCCGGCCGACGGCGCCGGCCTGCGGATCGACGTGTGGCTCGCCGGTGCCCTGGCGCTGCCGCGAGCGAAGGTGAAGGAGCTGCTGGAGCAGGGCGCGGTGCGCATCGGTGGGCGGGCTCCCCGCAAGGGAGACCGGACGGTGGCCGGTGCCCGGGTGGAGGTCACGCTCCCGACCGACGATCCGCGTCCCCTCCCCCAGCCCGAGCTGCCCCTGGCCCTGCTCCACGTGGATCCCCGGCTGGTCGCCGTGGACAAGCTCGCGGGAATGCCCAGCCATCCTCTGCTGCCCGGGGAGCGCGGCACGGTGGTGAACGCGCTGGTCGCGTCCTATCCGGAGTGCGTCGAGGCATCGGCCGATCCGCGCGAGGGCGGGCTGGTGCATCGTCTGGACACCCTCACCTCGGGAGTGCTGCTCGCCGCTCGCGACCGCAGCTCGTGGAGCTCGCTCCGGGACGCTTTCTCCGGGCGGCAGGTCGACAAGCGCTACCTGTCGGTGGTGACCGGGCCCGTCGCGGACGAGGGGGAGATCGACCTTCCGCTCCGCCACCGTGCCGATCACGTGGAACCGGCGCTCTCCGGCAGCGGCCGCGAGGCGCTCACCGACTTCCGGGTCCTCTCCCGGGCGGGGGATGCCGCGCTGCTGGAGGTCCGCATTCACACCGGTGTGCTCCATCAGATCCGCGCCCACCTCGCCGCCATCGGAGCGCCGGTGCTCGGAGACCTGGGCTACGGAGGCCGACCCCATCCCGGGCTCAATCGCTTCTTCCTCCACGCCTCCCGGCTCGGCTTCGTCCATCCCGCAACCGGCACCCGGCTGGAGCTCTCCGCCCCGTTGCCGACCGAGCTTCGCGCCGTGCTCGCCGGTCTGGGGCTCGGCGGCGTCGACTGATGGACAGCACTGCCTGGCACGGCACATGCGCCGCGCAAGTCTCCACGCTCCGGATCTCCGCCCCTACCGTGAGGCTCAGGAGGTTGGACGTGGACGAAGCGCGAAGGTTCGGGCGCTACATCCGCCAGCTCCGGGAGGACCGGGGGCTGACCCAGAGCGAGCTGGCGCGCCGGGCGGGGGTGGCGGTGGACAGCGTGCGGCGGATCGAGCGAGGGCAGCTGAGCCCGTCGCTGAAGAGCGTGGCCAAGCTGGCGGCGGGACTGGAGGTGTCGCTGCACTCGCTGTTCGGCGGTTACGAGGCTCCTGGATCCTTCCTGGCCGACCGGATCTGCGACCTGTTCGCCGAGCGGCCGCTCGAGGACGTGGTGTCCGCGCGCCGGGTCATCGTCGCGCTGCTCGGGGCCTGAGCAGCGGAAGACCCGGCCTGCCGGCGATCGGCCCCGGGAGATCGGTCCCCGGCGCTAGGCTCCCCCTCCTCAGGGCATGCGGGCCATCCTCCATGTGGACATGGACGCGTTCTACGCGTCCGTCGAGCAGCGCGACCGGCCCGAGCTCCGGGGCCAGCCGGTCATCGTCGGCGGCCATCCGCGACGGGGCGTGGTCCTGGCCGCGAGCTACGAGGTGCGCCCCTTCGGCGTCCGGAGCGCGATTCCCATGGCTCGCGCATTGAAGCTTGCCCCGGCCGCGGTCGTGGTTTCCCCGCGCTTCGCCGCCTACGCCGAGGCCAGCGAGCAGGTGTTCGCCATCCTCGAGCGCTACACGCCGCTCATCGAGCCGCTCTCCCTCGACGAGGCCTTTCTCGACGTCACCGCATCGCAGGCGCTCTTCGGAACTCCGGCGGAGATCGCCACGCGCATGCGGCGGGAGATTGCCGCCGAGGTGCGTCTGCCGGCGTCGGCGGGCATCGCCTCCAGCAAGTTCGTGGCCAAGATCGCCTCCGACCTCGCCAAGCCGGATGGGCAGCGGGAGGTCCCGCCGGAGAAGACCCGCGAATTCCTCGCCGCCCTTCCGGTGTCCCGCCTCTGGGGGGTGGGGCCGAAGCTGGAGGAGCGTCTTCACCGGCTGGGGCTGCGCCTGGTCGGTGACCTTGCGCGCAGCGAGGAAGGGTGGCTCTCCGCGCGCCTCGGCGACCTCGGCGCGCACCTCGCGGCCCTCGCTCGCGGCGAGGACGAGCGGCCGGTGATCCCCGATCGGAGCAGCAAGAGCATCGGCGCCGAGGACACCTTCGAGGAGGACGTGGCGGATCTCGACGTGCTGAGGCCGCGGCTCCATGCCCAGGCGCTCCGGGTTGGACGGCGGCTGCGGAAGGCCGGCCTCCGCACGCGGGTGGTGCAGCTGAAGCTGAAGCTCGACGACTTCACCCTCCAGACGCGTCGCTGCACGCTCGAGCGCCCCACCGACGACGGGCAGGAGCTCTACCGGCACGCCCTTGCGCTTCTGGAGCGTGCGCCGCTGCCGCGCCCGGTGCGGCTCACCGGCGTCTCCGCGCAGGAGCTAGACGAGGTCGGGAAGGCACAGCTCGGCCTCTTCGGGGAGCCGCCCCGTCGCTCGGACGCGCTCAACCGCGCGCTGGATGCGATCGCCGAACGCTTCGGGCGCGGCGCGGTGGCGCCGGCGGACGTGCTCTCCCTCGAGGACGGTGAGCCGCTCGACGAGCTCCGGACCCAGGCGGGCGTCTCGCGGCTCGATCTCAGCGGCGAGCCGAAGCGCTCCTCGTCATGACCGGTCGGGCTTCGCCCGGGCGGCGGCCTCAGCCGGCGTGGGGGCCGAGCGGTCCCTTCACCCCGAAGCGGGTGCGAAGCTCCTCCAGCCACTCGCCCTCGCTCCGGTAACGGTGCCGCACGGTGCGGGCCCCGCGGGTCTCCATCCGGTACCGCTCGGTGACCGTGCTCCGACCCCACGGCCGGGCGAGGGTGAAGACGGTGTGGTTGGTGAACGGCGAGTCGGGGCTGGTCTGGTGCCAGTGGAACATCGCTCCGAACTCGGACCAGGCGCGGGGCCGCAGCGACACCCGGTACAGCGGACGCCAGTGACCGGGGACGACGGCATGGTCGAGCTGCAGCTCACCCCCCTCGGGCGAGAGCCGGTACGCACCGCTGACGTCGCTTCGCTCGGCGGAGGGCAGCGGCAGCGGGGTGCGGAAGGAGTCGCCGTAGCCCACGTCGACCAGGTAGTCCCCACCGTCGAGGCGGACGTGCAGCGCGAGGTGATCGTATTCCGGCCCCCAGCTCCGGGTCGGCTTGCGCCACACCTTTCCCGAGAGCAGCGCGACGTCGAAGCCGAGACCCTCGAGCGCCCAGCCGAAGAGGCCGTTGAGCTCGTAACAGTAACCGCCCCGCCGGCGGCGGACGATCTTCTCCCAGGCGTGCCGGAGATCGAACGGGATCGGAACCTTCCAGTGGATGTCCAGGTTCTCGAACGCAACGCTGGTGAGACACCGCCGCTGGAGCCGCCGGAGAAAGGGAACCGATGGGCGCTCCCTCTTCACCGCCAGCAGCTCGAGGAACGAGCCGAGCTCCGCCTCACCGAGCGCGCTCGGGGCGGACGCCGGCGTCGACCGGGACGGCCCGAAGGGAGCTTCGAGGAAGGACGGGTTCAGCACGGGAAACGCTCCAATTGGCGCGGAACGAGGCTGCGCGCAACTTCAAGACGTTGACTCGGAGCGTCAGCCGTTCAGCTGCCTTGTCCGGAGGGCGGACCGGGGCGCGGCCCTCGCCTGCGACGACGGCGCCGCCGGCGGCCACCTTCCGCGGGCCCTCCTCCGGCGGGAGGTGCCGGTGCCCCGCCCGACCTCCAGGCCTGGAGCGCCTCCCGGTGTTCACCGGTGGCCTCCACCGAGAGCTCGAAGACGGTGAGCGCCTCCTGGAACAGCGGATGGCGGCGGAAGCTCGCCAGCCCGCCGCGGCGCCGCCGCTGCCCGGAGAGCGTCGCCTGCGCGAGGAGAAGCATCCGGCAGCGCTCGGCGATGCGCCGCGGAAGCCGCGCGGTGCGCACCAGCTCCTGCAGCAGATCCTCGACCGCCGGCGGGACCGAGGGCCCGGCTTCCTCCTCCTCGCTGCGCGGCGGAGCCCCTCCCTCGCCACCAGACGCCTGTTCGTCCGCCGGGCGAGGAACGGGAAGCGGCGCGGGGCGCAGGAGCGGCAGGAGCAGCGTCGCCAGGAGCACCGAGTCCTCGAGCACCGCTCCGGACCGCACCCGGGCATCCAGCCGCTCGGCGTGCGCGCGCAGGAGCGTCTCGCCCTCGGGGCCTCGCTCCTTGAGCCAGGCGTCCATCGGCGGAAGCAGGAACCTCAGGGCCTCCAGCGCGGAGAGCAGACGCAGGCCGCCCGCGCTCACCCCACCGCGAAGGATGCGGAAGGTGTCCTCCAGCAGCCGCGGCGGCGCGCAGCGGGGAAGGTCCTCCACCGCCCCTTCCATCGCGGCGTAGGTCCGCGACTCGATGTCGAAATCCAGGCGGGAGGCGAACCGGACCGCGCGCAGGATGCGGACCGGATCCTCGCGCATGCGGATCTCCGGGTCACCGATGGTGCGGACCTCACGGAGCCGCAGATCGCGGAGCCCACCCACGAAGTCGATCACCCGGCCTTGTGCCACGTCGTAGAAGAGGCCGTTGATGGTGAAATCCCGCCGGCGCGCGTCCTGCTCGGCGGTGCCGAAGACGTTGTCGTCGCTGATGAGGAGGTCGTCCTTCTCCTCGCCCTCGCCGGCATCGGCCTGCAGCTCGAGCTCGGTGGGGTTGGCCCGGAAGGTGGAGACCTCCACGATCTTCCCGCCCTTGAAATACACGTGCGCCAGCCGGAAACGGCGTCCGATGAGCCGGCAGTTCCGGAAGATGCCCCGCACCTCGCTCGGCACCGCGCTGGTCGCGACGTCGAAGTCCTTGGGTCTCCGGCCCGCGAGAAGGTCCCGGACGCACCCGCCCACCAGGTACGCCTGGTGCCCGTACTGCAGCAGCCGGTTCACCACCTTCAGCGCATCCGGGTCGAGCTTGTCCGGGTCGATCTCCGGCGCGTGGTCTGCCGGAACCGGAGCGGTGGGATCGAGGTGGTCGGCATCGCTCTCCCAGAGCACCGCCGGGACCGGCTCGGGCTCCTTCTCGTCGTGGGGTGGCGGGGGTTCGGGCACCGGGCCGGCAAGCGGATCCGGCCCGTCCTCGTCGTCCTCGAGCTCCTCGTCCTCCTCCGCTCCCAGCTCCAGCGACTCGCCCTCGACTGGCGCCTCCAGCTCCGGGTCTCCGGAGTCGTCGGCCGTCGTGTCGTCGGTGCGTGCGGCGGAGGTGGGAGGCTGGGGCGCGGTGGGATGGTCCGTCATCAGCGATTGACGCCCCGGGTCGGAGCGGGCTTTGAAGGGCACGCGTCTATACCATGCGAACGCTCCTGACGGGCGCCACTGGACTCATCGGAGCAAACCTGGTCCGGACCCTCCTCCGGAGTGGGGAACGACCGCGCGTGCTGCTCACGCCCGGCTCGGATGCCCGTTCCCTCGGTGGGCTGGACGTGGAGCGGGTGTCGGGGGACGTGCGCGATGCACACTCCCTGGCCAAGGCGATGACCGGCATCGACCGGGTGTTCCACGCCGCCGGGCACGTCCGGTTCGACCAAGCGGGCAGATTGCTGTTGATGACCATCAACGTCGAGGGCACGCGGCAGGTCCTGCAGGCCGCCCGCAGTGCCGGGGTGCGCCGGCTGGTGCACGTCTCCTCCAGCGTCGCCATCGGTCACGGCACGCTGGACCGGCCGGCGACCGAGGAAGACCCTCCCCCGGAGCGCAGCACGCCCTACGCGGAGAGCAAGCGAGCCGCCGAGGAGCTGACGCTCGGCGACTGGGGTGAACTCCAGGTCGTCGTCTGCAACCCCACCTTCGTCGTGGGAGCGTACGGAACCGGCGCGAGCAGCGCCGAGGTGGTGCGGCTGGTCGCCTCCGGCGCGGTGAGGGCGTTTCCGCCAGGAGGCGCCAACTTCGTCAACGCCGACGACGTGGCGGACGGCCTTCAGCTGGCGATGCGCGTGGGGCGGCCCCGGACGCGCTACGTCCTCGGAGGGGAGAACCTGACCCATCGGCAGTTCCTCACCCAGGTCGCGGAGGAGTGCGGGCAGCGGCCGCCGGCGGTCCGTCTCCCTGGCTGGGCCGCGCGGGCGCTGGGGCGAACGGGAGACGTGCTCGGTGCTCTGTCCTCGGCGCGGCTGGGCTGGGTGAACACGCCCTTTTTCCGTCAGCTGTTCGAGCCCGCCTACGTGAGCTCGGCCCTCGCCCAGCGCACCCTGGGCTATCGCCCGCGGCCGGTGCGGCACGGCATCCGCGAGGCGCTCCGCTGGTACCAGGAGCAGGGGCTGTTGCCGCGGGACCGGCCGCTCACCCCGCGCGGCGTGCTCGCGAGTGCCTCGACCCGGGTGTACTGAACGCTTCGACGGCCGATCCTCTCGCTGCGACGCGCAGACTCGGGCCTCTGCTGCTCGACGTCCCCCGCACCAGGGGGAGGCTCGCGGAGCGGCGCAGGGGCGCCGGGCGTCCAGACTCACTGCCGCGAGGCACGCCTCCGCTGCTCGTCCCTGGTGTGCGCCGTCTCGCTTCGGTCTCTGCCGTCTCGGCGTGCTCACGACACCCCGGTCGAGGCACTAGAAGCTGATCGGCCGGCGTACGACGTCCACGGTGCCGGTGGTTCCGTCCGTCCGGCGCACCTCGAGCCGCACCACCGTGCCCTCCTCCCCCCGCAGGCGGGAGATGGCCTCGGTGAAGCCGATCTCGCCGATGGGCTGCCCGTCGATCCGGAGCACCACGTCTCCAGGGTGGAGCCCCGCCGCCGCGGCGCCGCCGGACGTCACCAGGTTTCCGAGCACCAGCCCGTCCTCGTTGCGGTTCACCACCGCGCCGATGCCCACCAGGTCGGTGGCCGGCTCCTGGTCCGCGGCGACCGGCCGGAGCGCGACCTCCACCTCGGTCCTGGTCCGCGGGAGGGTGACGATGCGGCGGTGGTAGCGCTCGGCCTCGACCGCGACGCTCACCGGCGCTTCGGAGAGGCCCTCCAGCTCGAAGCGGCCGTCCGGTCCGGTGAAGGTCCCGGTGCGGACCAGCACCGAGTCCTCGCCCGGGGAGGCCTCGATCGCCACCCGCGCTCCGGCGACGGGCTGCCGGCTGTTCGCGTCGCGTACCACGCCCACCAGCCGGCGACCGGAGCGCAGCCGGAGATCCCTCTCCACCCGGCCACCGGGCGTGTTGGGCAGCTCCACCCGCACGCGTTCCGACGGGCCGCTGTCCGCGGCGACCGCCTGCAGCTCCCAGGGGCCCGCGCCGAGGCCCCGCACCTCGAACCGCCCCTCGGGATCGACGATGGAGAGGGTGCGCGCCCCTTCGCCCCGGCGCAGGCGCACCAGCTGCAGCGCGAAGGCGGTGGCGGGACGGCCGTCCGGGTGCAGGACGCGCCCGGCGAGCACGCCCCCGGGCCGGACGGTGAGGGTCACCTCGGCGTGGCCCGACTCGATCGACACCCGCTCGGAGAGCAGATCTCCGGCGGCGGCCTGCGCCCAGCTCACCTGCGACGGCACCTGCTCGAAGCGGAAGCGCCCCTGGCCATCGGTGGTCACCGGGGCGGGGAGGATCACCCCCGGACCCCGTCCTCGCCCCCGGCCAGCACCGAGGGTGACCACCGCGTCCGGAACCGGGATGTCGCCCGGCTCCACCACGCGCCCGGTCAGCGTCCTTTCGGAAAGTCCTTCCGGGGGCAGGACCGCGAGCCGGAGGGTGACGGAGCGGGTCCGGCCACTTCCGCGGAGCGGCTCGGCCGCCGGAGTGAACCCCGGCGCGCGCGCCACCACCACCGCCTCCGGGGGGGCCTTCCCCGAGAACGCGCCCTGCGCGTCGGTGGTCCACGTCCGCTCGGGGCTGAGGAGCCCCGGCTGAGCCCCGGGAACCCTGAGCGCCACGGTGGCGCCGGCGATGGGAGCGCCGCCGTCGGCCGCCTCGACCCGCCCGCTCAGCCGCACCTCGGGGTCGAGCGTGAGCACCAGCTCCGGCGTGCCCGCGGGCACGGGGGCGAGGAGACGGATGGGGCTCTGCCCCCAGGCGGGACCGAACGGGACGTACCCCTCGGCGAGCACCGCCGCGAGCTGGTGCGGCCCCGGGCGCGACGGCACCAGGCGGAAGCGCCCGTCCGGGCCCGAACGTACGGACGTGGCGCCCTCGGGTGCGAGGAAGGTCACCTCCGCTCCGACGACCGGACGACCGTCCTCGGCGGACACGAGCCGGCCGGTGAACGGCGGGAGCGCCGGGACGGGCTCGGCACGGGGCGCGAGGTCGTGGGCCGCAGGAGCCGGCACCGACGCTCGTGGCGCCGGGGCGGAGGAGGGGGCCGGCGAGCCGGCGGAGGGTGCCTGGGCCTCCGCGAGAACGGACCTGGGACTGTCACGGCGCAGCAGGAAGAGAACCACCGCGACGGCCACCACTCCGAGGACGACGAGCCATGGCCAGCGACGACGACGGGACGAGAGTTGAACGGCCATGGAGTTCGGCGCGGGTGGTTCAGGGGCGCTTTCGCGCGCGGTGGGTCCGGGGTCGAGCATCGTCGAGGACGCTGAGGTAGTCGATGGTCCGCGGCTCGGGGGGTGGAGGCGGCGCCCCGAGGGCCGCCAGGCGCCGGGTGAACGCCTTGACGATGTCCGGCAGCGGCCGGAACGCCTGCAGGACGGCATCTGGCCCCTGGAGCGCCCCCTCGAGCGCCTGGAGCAGCGGCGCCGCCACCGCCTGGATCGGCAGTCCGCGGCGGACGAGATCCTGGAAGGAGTTGCTCAGGGTGAGGAGGTTGTGCCCCGCGGTCTGCACCATCTCCACCGCGACCCGCGCCACCTGCGCCGCCGTGAGCTCGCCATCGGCGAGCAGGACCAGCGCGGCCTGGAAGTAGTTGAAGATCGGCACCACCCGCGGGCCGTAGCGCGCGAAGTACGCGGGCGGGGTGAGGCGGTCGAGGTGGATGAAGATGCGCCGCACCGGGTCGGCGCGGGGGATGGCACGCCACGCGGCGAAGATGCGAGCCCGGTCGTCGGGATAGACCTGCGCCGCCTCGAGGACCTGTCCCAGCACCGCCTCGTCCACGCGGCCGGAGATGAGGTCGGCGTAGAGCGAGTAGATGAAGGCGTCGGCCTCGGCGTCGTCTCCGAAGAGCACCTCCTCGGCCTCGACCGGCGCGCGGATCCGGCTCTCCAGCAGGACCGGGAGCTTGTAGCCGACCTGCCCCCGGAGGGCGCGGAAGCGGCCTCGCAAGAGATTCCGCACGTTGTCCTTGAGCACCAGCTCGTCCCACTCCACGCCGTCGAGCTTGAGCTTTGCCTCGAGGACGGTGCGCATCTGGGTGGGGCTTCCGGAGATGATGCACAGGCGTGAGTCGCCCTTGTCCCGGAGCTCGCGGATGAGCGCTGCGGCACCCGGAACGGCCTGCTTCTCGCTGGCCTTCTGCAGCGCGGTGCGGACCAGCTGAGCGAAGGTGTCGAACTCCGTCTGGAGATAGGTCTTGTCCAGATCCCAGCGGTAGATGCGACGGGGCGGCCGCGGGTCGATGCGGTCCGGAAGTGCCATCGTCAGGTGTTCACGGGCACGAGCCCCTCTCGGATCACCTGTGCGAGATCGGAGCTGACCGCCTTCGCCGCCACCTTGCCGGCGTTGGCGATGGCAAAGGCCTTGGAACGACCGTGTGCCTTGATGAACAGCCGATCGAAGCCGAGCACCGGTGCGCCTCCGTACTGCTGCCAGTCGGTCACGTCCTTCAGCTGCTTGAGCCCGTTGCTGAGCATGGCCAGCCCGACCCTCCACCGCAGAGCCGAGTGGTAGGCATAGTTGGCCAGCTCGACCACGGTCTCCGCGACGCCCTCCAGCATCTTGAGGCAGACGTTTCCCACGTAACCGTCACAGCAGATGACGTCCGCCGTGCCCTTGGGGATGTCCACGCCCTCCACGTTTCCCACGAAGCGAATGTCCGGGTGCCGGGCCAGCCTGGCGTGCGCCTCCACCACCCGGGGGGGGCCCTTGGTGGCCTCGGTGCCGTTGGAGAGGAGCGCCACCGAGGGGTGCTGGTTCTTGCTGATGATGCGGGCGTAGGCCGAGCCCATCACCGCGAAGGTGACCAGGTCTTCCGCGGTCGCATCCACCGTGGCGCCCACGTCGAGGATCAAGCTGAAGGGGTCCTGCTTCGTGCCGTGCCCCGTCCGCGTGGGGTAGACGCTGGCCAGGGCTGCACGCCGGACCCCCGGGATGAGCCGGAAGGTGCGGGCGCAGGCCAGCACGCCGGCCCCGGTGTTCCCGGCGCTCACCACCGCATCCGCCTCGCCGTCGGCCACCAGCCGGGCGGCGACGAGGACGGAGGCGTTGGGGGTGCGGCCCAGCGCCTCGGACGGCTTCTCTTGCATGCCGACGAAGTCCGGTGCGTGGTGCACGCTGATGCGCTCGCCGTTGTGGCGGGTCTCGGAGAGGACCTGATCGATCTGCTGGCCGTCGCCGACCAGCAGGGCGTGGACGTGCGGCGCCTCGAGCGACAGCGCGGCCGCCCCCCGGACCACCTCGGCAGGGCCGTGGTCGCTTCCCATGACGTCGAAGGCGATGGTGGTGGCGCGGGCAGGCATCGGACCGGGGAGCCGGTCATCCTAGTGGAGTCCGGCCCCGCGGACCGAGCCCGATTCACCCATCCCGCCCCGGCACGGGTGGGGCAGTTCTTCGCGCGTCTACTTCGCCGCGGGAGCGCTGGCGTCGGAGAGGTTCTGGCTCGGCTGGTTCGCCGTCTTCCGCTCGATACAGCCCTTGGTGAGCGTGTACTGGTACGTGCCCAGCTCGTCGCGCCAGAACTCGCCCTGGAAGGGCCAGTAGAGCTGGTCGTCGTTGACCGCCACCGAGTACCGGTACTTCTTGATGATCGCCCGGCGCCCACCGGCCTGGAGCTGCTCCTCCAGGAACTCCTTCTCCTTGGTGGTGGTCTCGAACTTGATGCGCTCGCCGTTGCCCAGCAGCGTCCGGAGCTCCTCGCGCTCCTGCTCCAGCTTCGCCTTGGCCATCAGGCCGGCCTTCTGGATGAGCGCCGTCCGCTGCTTCTTGAGCAGGTCCTGGAGGTGCTTGCCCAGGTCGGTGCTGTTCAGGCTGGGGTGGCTCTTCTCCGACTCCAGCTCGTTCTCCAGCTCGATGATCGACTCGTTGGTGTTCTTGAGGTCCTTGTCGCTCAGCGCCAGCTTCAGCACCCGCTCCAGGATCACGTCCGGGCTCTGGCCGGCCTTCTTCGCCGCCCGGTTCTTCTTCTGGATGTCGGCCAGGACCGAGTAGTAGTCCGCCGCCTCCATGTTCTTCCGGGTCAGGTCGTCCAGCGCGTCGTAGACCGGCTTGTAGCGCCGCTCGAACTCCCGGATGATCGCCGTCGACTCGGCGTAGCGGCAGTTCTCGTAATAGATGACCGCCTTGAGGATCAGCGCCTCGGGGAAGTACTCGTCGCGGAAGAAGGGGCTGGACAGGGTGATGAGGTTTCCGAGCGCCTGCTCGTACTGTCCGATGCGGTAGTTCGCCCACGCAGACTCGAAGAGCGCCTCGAGCCACTGCGGCTTCCCGCGCTCGATCTTCCCGTAATAATAGAGGGCGTAGCGGTTCTGGCGCGCGCCATAGTGGATGCGCGCCAGCTGCATGAAGGCCAGATCGCGCGTGGCATCTGCCACCTTGGCGTCGGCGGGCGTCCGGGAGCCGGAGGGGCGGGTGACCCGGACCACTTCCTTCATCGCCTCCAGCGCCATGGGCATCTTCCCGTCACGGAACCAGGTGAGCCCTTCCAGGTATCTGGCCTGGGCGTAGAAGCGAGAGCTCGGAGGGATGGTGAGGGCGAGCTTCCTGGCTTCCTCGAAGCTCTTCGCCGCCTCGACCTTCTGATCCACCGTGTCCAGCGCCCGTCCACGGACGAAGTGGTAGCGGGCCAGCAGGTAGTGGAACTCGTCCTTGTAGCGATCGGGCCAGTCGGCGTTGGCGTAGCGCGCCACCTCGTCGAGGATGACCGACTCGTTCACCGTCTTGTGGCTGATGAAGAACAGCCACTCCAGCGACTTGCCGAAGAACTTGGTGTCCTTGCCCCGGGCGAGGATCTGACTGAACTCCCCCAGCGCCGCGTGGTACTGGCCCATGCGGTACAGCGTCTTCCCCAGCAGGTACTGCGACTCGAGCTGGAGCGGCGCCATCTTCGGGTCGTTCATCAGCTCCCAGGCGGCGAGCGCCGCCTTGTCGTACTCACCGCGATTGAAGGATGCGTTGGCTGCCTCGAGCCGCTGCCGGTCCGCGGTCCGGCCGGTGACGTCCAGCGCCTCGAAGGTGGTGGTGGGAGCGGTTCCCTTCTTCGGCGGCGGGGGCGGCACCGGCACGTCCTGCTGCGCCTTGGCCGGAGCGGCGGACAGGTCTATCCCCAGATCCTGCGCGCTGGTCGCCTTCGCCGGCGTGGCCGCGGGAGCCGCCGCTGCCGGCACCGTGGCGCTCGCCGGAGTGACCGAGGGCGCGGTGGTGCTGGCGGCGCTGCTCTTCGGGGCGGCGGACTTGGTGCTGCTGCTGCTCTTCTTGGCCGCCTTCTTCTTCTTCGGCTGCTGGGGCGAGTCGAGACCCTGGAACGTCTGTGCCCCTGCGCCGCCGGCGATCACCAGCGCGAGGAGCACGACGAGGGGGCGGAGCGAGCGGAACATTTCGGCGAGCCCTCCCTAGCCCTCGTTGAAATTGTTGGGGAAGAAGAACGACAGCCCGATGTCGAAGAAGAGCTGGTTCCGGACCTGATACGCGGCCCCGGTGGTCTCGGTCGCACCGGCGGTCTTCTCGCGGTAGATGACGTCGCGCAGCTCGAACCGCAGCGCCATCCAGCGGTTGAAGATGAACCGCATGCCAAGCCCCGCTTCACCGCCCACCGCCCACGCGGATTCGCTGCCGGGGGCGTTGCCGTCCTTGGGAGCCTTGTACTGGAGCGCGGCCGGGCCGGCGATCAGGTAGAGGTTGAAGTGGGCGAACCCCTCGGCGAGCAAGGAGATCTTCCCGTAGAGCGGCGCCCACTCGAGGTCGAGCCCGGTGATCAGGTTGATCTGCCCCGGGCCCTTGCCGTTCAGCTGCTCCTTGCTGGGGCTGAAACAGGCTTCCGTCGGCGAGGGGCAGACCTGCGCCGAGCCACTGACCGAGGTGAAGGCATAGCCCCCCCGGAGCGCGAGCCCCAGGGTCTCGGTGAAGTGGTAGGTGAGCGTGGCTCCCACCACGTACTTGGTCCAGAACGCGTCGCGGAAGCTGAGGCTGAAGGTGGGCGCGATCTCGAACCGCCGCGCCATCAAGAAGGTGTAGCCGGTGACCGGCGGGATCCGGTCCTTGAGTGGGCCGATGTCCCGGTCCACCGCCGCGGTGTCGCCCGCCTCGGCGGAGGGAGCGAGGTCCTGCTGTGCCGCGGCAACCTGACCGAGCACGAGCGCCACGAGGATCACGAGGCGGGCGTTCACTCGGACTCCCTCCCGGTGCTGCGGAACGGGATGAACAGCGAGACGCCAGCGTTCAGCGCGAGGATGTTCTGGATGGCTCCCTTGTTGGTGCCCGCCGGCTGATCCACGTAGGCGGTGTTGATCAGCGCAAGGTTCACGGCCAGCCAGTCGGTGGTCATGAAGCGCAGGCCGATCCCGAACTCGCCGGCGATGTGCGGCCCGCGCGTCGGGCCGCCGGGATTCTTCGAATCCAGCGGAGTGGACGAGGTGTCGCTCCACAGCGCCCCCAGTCCGGCGAGGATGAAGCCGTCGAAGTGGATGATGCTGTTGAAGATGGTGGCCTTGCCGTAGATGGGGCTCCACTCCACCGCGCCCAGCACCGACCACTTGGGCACCGAGTAGAAGATCCGGCTCTGGAAGTTCGCCTTCGCCAGCCGCACGTCGTCGGTGGGGAGCAGATCGTAGATCGACGCGTGCACCGCCACCGCCAGGGTGTCGGAGAGGAAGAACGAGCCGCGAAGCGCGCCACCCCACTTCGAGTAGTACGGGTCGTTGATCGACACGAAGATGGTGGGAAGCAGCTCGAAGCGGTGGGTCTTGACGAAGACCTTGCGCTGAATGCTCTTCACCCGGTCCTCCTCGACCAGCGACTGCTCGTCGAGCACCGGCGCGTCCTTCACCTTCTCGCCGGGCAACGCGACCGCCGAGGGAGCCGGCTTCTTCGCATCCTCGGTGAGGTCGAGCCCGAGTCCCTCGGTGGTGGGCTCGGGTGGTTTCTCCTGAGCGCCGGGTGCGGGCGCCGGAGCCGGCTGGGCCGGGGATGGCGTGGCCTGCGCCCGTGCGGCGGGTGCAGACAACACGATGAGCAGGCACGTGACCGCTGCCAAGGGTCGCGTCAAAGTGAAGAATCTCCGTCCGGGACTACGGTGCGGTCGTGCTCGCATCCGTCGATGGCAACGTTGAGCGCAAACTCTACCATCGTTCCGCTCTCGCGGAAGTGCGTGATGCCGCGCCAAAGGTGGGACGTTCGTAGACACAGGCGCCACATCGCGCGACGTGTGAAGAAGACCTCGTGAACTGTTGTGCTACCGTGCCGGAGCGAATGGTTGCATCCCTCCGCCTGCGCTCGTTGCTGGTCGTCGCCGCCGCTGCTCTCTCGATGATGGCGTGTCAGGCCGACACCGACCTCGGCAAGCCCGGATGTCACCTCCTGAAGGCGCTGCCCGACGGCGGTGCGACAAACGTGATCGTCGCCGAGCTCAGCGCGGGGAAGGACTTCCTCAGCTTCGGCTCCGTCGAGTGCGAAGATCTGATCTGCGTGCTCGATCAGGACGCGGTGGCCGACGTGCTGGCGCAGGCGACCGCCAACCCCGCGGTGCTCGCCGATCCGGCAACCGGCTACTGCAGTCACGCCTGCGCACAGGGCAACACCACCGGTTGTACGCCCCAGTTCGAGGACCTCCAGAACGATCCGCCACTGGTGATGAGCTGCCGCCCGCTGGTGCTGGACGACGCCACCATCGCCGAGATCTGCAAGGACCCGGTGAAGTGCCAGGAGTACTTCAACAACAGCCGATCGGCATTTTTCTGCGCCCGCGGGGGCGACGGCGGCACCTAAACGCCAACCACTTGAATCGCGCCGTCCCTCGCTTGCCCTCGCGGCGCGAACATCCGGTCGATCCAAGTGGTCTCGACGTCAGCGCGCAGCGCTCGGGCTCTCAGGGCTGTCCCTGACGGCTCCTGAGCGCGCCCTCCAGCTCGATGGTGGAGCCGGCCCGGACGCCGTTGCGCGACGTCCAGCCACCCGGGACCTCCAGCACGTAGAGCGACGGCTTTCCCACGGCGCGCGAGGTGATGGTGCGCGGCTCGGCCCACTGCACGACACCCACCACCCGAAACTTCCGGTCGATGAACACCAGGTCCAGCGGGATGAAGGTGTTCCGCATCCAGAAGCTCTGCACCACCTCTGTGGGGAAGATGAACAGCATCCCCGTGCCCTCGGGCAGATCGTTGCGCCACATCAGTCCCCGGGTGCGGAGCGGAGAGGTGTCGGCGATCTCCACCATCAGGCGGTGCGCACCGCCGAAGGCGTCGCGAACCACCAGCGCCCCGCGGTCGGGAAGCGGACCGTCGTAGCTCTCCGTGGTCGGATCCAGGTAGCTGGGGCGCGGGGGCGGACGGTCGGCGCCCGCAGGGCCCGAGGTTAGGAGGGCTGCGACGAGGAATCCCTTCACCCCCCGCCCACCTTGTTCAGGAGCCGGAGGGTCAGCTCCCGTCCAAGGCTGTCGCTCATCAGCCGCTCTACCACGTCCTCGAAGGCGAAGCGCTGGGTGTCGTCGGCGTAGACGAAGCGGATGCCCATGCCCGCATCGTCGCCCTCGGCATTGCTCCACGCCACCTCACCCAGCAGCTCGAAGGGCTCGTCGCGACCGGGAATGGACAGCTTGAAGAGGAACCGCGTCCCGACCGGCAGCGGCTTCTTGGTCTTGATGAAGGTGCCGCCCTTGCTGATGTTCCGGGTGTAATCGGCAAAGAAGCTGTTGAGCTTCTTGTAGTCGACCTTGAGCTCGATCGGCGCCCGCGGGTGGGTGCGCCCTTCGGTCTTTGGTTCCGTCACGGGAGGCGAGGCCGGAGTATACGGACATCCGATGCCGCCCGTCGTGCGCTCGGCCCGGGAGCTGCTCCGACGACCCGCGGGATGGGTCCCGGCGGCCGTGGTGGCGCTCGGCGGAGCGGGGCTGGTCCTCCTGCCGCTGTTCCAGGCGCCGGGGCTGGAGCTGGGGCTCGCGGTGGCCACCCTCTGCACCCTGCTCGGTGGATGGAGCGGAGCCGGCGCCGTCGAGGAGCTGCGGAAGGTGCCGCGGCCCAGCGTTCCGCGCCTTCCCTCGCCCGGGCCGGGCACCGCCGCGGCGGGGGCGATCGGCGGGGCGACGCTCCTCCTCTGGATGGCCGCGGCGGTTCCCTTCCTCGCCGCAATGCTCCGGACCGCCCTCACCACCCGGTGCGACCCGTTCGCCCAGGCTGCCTTCTTTCCGTTGCTGGTGTTGCCGGCCGCGCTCCTCGCCGCGTCGGCGGGGGCCTTCTGCCGCACCGCGTTCCCCTCCTGGGGGCGGGCGCTGGCGCTGTACGTCCTGCTGCTGCTGGCCTCGATCGCCTGGACGGCGTGGCCGCTGGTGCTCGGGCCGCAGGTGTTCGCCTTCAACTTCTTCATCGGGATGTTCCCCGGTCCTCTCTACGACGAGGCGCTGCGCGTCCCCGCCTCGCTCCTCTGGTTCCGCCTGGAGACGCTGCTCTGGGCGGGGGCGCTGGGAGCCTGCGCCGCGGCCGTGTTTCCTGCGCCCGGTGCGACGCACCCGCGGCATCGCTCGCGGGTGCTCGCCACCTTGACCGTCCTGGCCCTGGGCATCGCCACGCTGGAGCTGAGCGCGGTCCGTCTGGGGTTCCGCAGCAGCGACGCGGCGGTGCGCTCGGTCCTCGGCGGACGGACCGAGACGCAGCACGCGGAGATCCTCTTTCCCCGGGAGAAGCTTCCGGAGGAGGTGGAGCGGCTCCGGCGCGACGTCGAGTTCCGGCTGGAGCAGCTCGCGCACTTCCTCGGCGCCCCGCCGCCCGCGGTCCGGGTGATGGTGTTCCGCTCGCCCGAGGAGAAGCAGCGCTGGGTGGGCGCGGGCGCCACCCAGTTCGCCAAGCCCTGGCTCGGCACGGTGTACCTCAACGACGCACCCTTTCCCCACCCCACGCTCAAGCACGAGCTGGCGCACGTCGCGGCGGGCGCGTTCGGCAGCGGGCCGTTTCGCGTCACCTCTCGCTTCTGGGTGCCGGTGATGGGCGTGGTGGAGGGAGTGGCGGTTGCCGCGGACGATCCGGCGGGCGAGCTCGGCCTCCACGCCTGGGCGGCCGGGATGCGCCGGCAAGGCCTGATGCCGGACGTCCGCGGGCTCGTCGGTCCAGCGGGATTCTGGAGCGCGGCGCCCGCTCGCGCCTACATCGCCGCCGGTAGCTTTCTGCGTTTCCTCCGGGACACCCACGGGACCGAGCGCCTCCAGCGACTCCTGGCCCACGGCGACTTCGCCGGCGTCTACGGGCAGAGCCTGGCGACCCTCGTCGGGGAGTGGGAGCGAATGCTGGAGGCGCTGCCTCTCGACGAGAGCGCGGTCAACCGGGCCTTCGCCCGTTTCCGCCAGCCGAGCCTGTTCCGCCGGCCCTGCGCGCGCGAGGTGGCGGTCCTGTCCGAGGAGGCACGGAACCTCTCCGTCACCAACCCCTGGCGGGCGTTGCATCTTCTGCGGACCTGCGCCCGGCTCCAGCCGGCCGAGCCGGATTTCCTCCTCGCGCAGGCCGCCCTGCTCCGGCGGATGAGCCGGCCCGCAGAGGCGTCCGAGGTCCTCGAGCGCGCCGAGGGCCTGGTCACGGGCCGGCCGGCGCTCGAGGCCCAGGTGGCGCTCGCCCGGGCCGACCTCGCCTGGGACGCAGGAGACCTCCAGATCGCCGGCGCCGCGCTCCAGCAGGCTTCCTCGCTCCGACCCGGCCGGGATCTGGAGCGAGAGGCGGAGGTGAAGCGTGCCGCGCTCGCTCAGCCCCGCATCCGTCCGGCGCTGCACGCCTTCTTCGACGCGGGCAGCGAGGAGCTGCGCCTGTGGGCGCTGGAGCGGGCACGGGAGGCCTCACCGGAGGACGGCGTGGTGAACTACCTCCTCGGTCGGCGTCTCCTGGCGGTGGGGCTCCCGGTCGAGGCGACCGAGGCGCTCGGCCGCGCGCTCTCCGCCACGCTCCCCGAGCAGGTCAATCGCGAGGCCTGGCGTCTGCTCGTCTCCGTGCACTATCGGGCCGGCGACTGCGCGGCGGTCCGGGCCGACCTCGGCCGGATGCCGGATCTGTCCGACGCCTTGCGAACCGAGGTGACAGAATGGCAGGCGCGCTGCGCCTTCGAGGAGCGTGCGTTCAACGGTCCACTGGTGCCCCGCGGTCCTTTCCGCTAAGCCGCACCGCCGCATGCGCTTCGAAAAGCGGCAATTCCTGGAGGGAACGGTCGAGGAGGTGGAGCGGGCGATGCTCGATCCGCGCTACCTGGACTACCTCTTGCAGCACCACGGGGTCCTCCTGGAGGTCCAGGCACTGGAGCGCAAAGAGGAAGGTCCCCTCGTCCGTCGTCGGGTCCGCTACCGGCCGCGTCCCGTCATTTCCTCCGTGGGACCGAAGCAGGTTCCTCCGGAGTGGTTCGCCTTCATCGAGCAGTCCACCTACGATCGCAATCGCAAGGAGATGACCTTCAGCAACGTGCCGACCAGCCAGGCCATCTCCAAGATGCTGCTGAACACCGGAACGCTTCGGCTCCGCGCATCGGGCGCACGTACCGAGCGAACGCTGGAGGGGGAGATCAAGCTGGTGTTGCCCTTCCTCCTCAAGCCGCTGGCAATGATCGGCGAGCGACTGATTCACTCCGAAGGCCTGAAGATCCTCGACGGCGAGGCCCCGGTGCTGAACCGCTACCTGGCCGAGCTCCGGGCGGGGCAGGCGTGAGGCGCGCGCTCCTCCCGCTGATTCTTGTGGCGGCCGCGCTGGGTTGCGGGCCACACCGGATCCCCGGGACGGAACTCGAGGACACCGGTGACACGCGGGCGATCATCGAGACCATCGCCCGCTACAACTCCTCCCTGGAGGCCCGCGACGCCAGCGGCATCCTGGGGCTGGTGGACCCCAGCTTTCACGACAACGCCGGCACCCTGAGCCCCGAGGACGACATCGATCTGCAGAAGCTGCGCACGGTGCTGCCTCAGCGACTGGCGAAGCTGCAGGACGTCGCGGTCCGGATCGAGATCAAGACCATCGACGTCAAGGGAGACCGGGCCAACGTGGTCTACACCTGGGTCTCGCAGTTCAAGCTCAACGGCAAGAGCATGACCGAGTCGGACATCAAGCGGATGGAGCTCAAGCGCGGCGCCGACGGCTGGAAGATCCTGAGCGGCATCTAGCTACCGGACCGGCTCGACGTGCGCGCGCACCACGCGCCACGTCCCTTCCTCGTCGGTGAAGGTCGCCTGGACGGCGCGCTGACCGAGGTCCATCCCGCCCGCGGTCCGTCCGAGAAGAAGCCGTCCGGTGAAGAGGACCTCGCCTGGCCCGGTCGGCTCGGCCCGCCCCTCCATCATTCGCGCCTCCACCATTCCGCCCCGGAGGAGCTCCGCCACGAGGTAGGCCCGCAGCTCTGGCTTGCCACCGAGCTCCGGGGACTGGAACCGCTCCGAGACGTGGCCCAGCACGCCGGCGACGTCCTTCGCGCGGGCGGCGCGGGTCATGGCGTCCACCGCCGCGCGGACCTTCGCCTCGGGAGTGGCCGGCGCGGGCCAGAGCAGCCAGGCCCCCGCGCCGACCGCGACGAGCGCGGCCAGCACCAGCGCGATGGTGGACACCCTCATGCAACCTCCTCGACCCCGAACCCCGGAGCGGGCAATCTCCCACCCCCGACCCATGCCCGCCACGTCCCGGACCGCCCGTCAGGTTGCACGGAAGCGCAAGGCCCCGCGCCGCAAGAAGGCCACGCCCGCCCAGCGCGGCCTCTCACCCTCCGAGACCGGGGAGAAGCTCCCCGACGAGGTCCGGGGGCTGGCCGCGGAGGTGGAGGCGGACGGCGGACGGGTGCTGGCCACCTATCGCGAGCCGCTCGGCGGGCACGCGGTGCTGTTCGCGGCCCTTCCGGTGGACAAGGTGCAGCCCACTCCCTACCAGCGAGACCTGTCCGAGCCACACGTGAAGCGGCTCGTCTCGGCGATGGAGCGGGTGGACCGCTTCCTCGATCCGCTGATCGCCGTGCGGCACGAGGGCAGCTACTGGACCCCCAACGGGAACCACCGCCTGGCAGCCACGCGCGCGCTGGGCAGCAAGACGGTGCTCGCGCTACTCCTCCCCGAGCCCGAGGTGGCGTTCCAGATCCTCGCCCTCAACACCGAGAAGGCGCACAACCTGAAGGAGCGGTCCCTGGAGGTCATCCGGATGCTCCGTGGCCTCGTGGAGACGCGGAAGGGGACCGAGCTGGACGTGGCGCCGCTGCTGGAGGAGCCGGCGTTCGCCACCCTCGGCGCCGCCTACCAGAAGCGGCCCCGGCTCTCCGGCGGGGCGTACCACTCCATCGTGAGGCGCATCGACGGCTTCCTGGACGAGCCACTGGCCGAGGCGCTCACCATCCGCGAGGAGCGGGCGGACGTGCTGCTGAAGCTGGACGACGCGGTCACCGGGGCGGTGGAACGGCTGAAGGCGCGCGGGATGACCAGCCCGTACCTGCGGGCGTTCGTCGTCGCGCGGATCAACTACCTGCGCTTCGTGAAGCCCAAGCCCGGCGCGGCGCCGCTGGAGTTCGACGCGACCGTGGAGAAGCTGACCCGCGCCGCGGAGAAGTTCAACGCGGAGAAGGTGAAGGAGTCCGACATCCGCGTGGGCGGTCCGGCCGAGGCCGAGGAGGGCTGAGTCAAGGGCTCTGCGCGCAGTTCACCCCGCCCTCTGCGCAGAGCAGCAGCGAGGGGCGCGGCGTCCCCGTCTGGCCGGGGATCCCGATGACGTAGACCGTGTACACCCCGGTATCGGAGACGTTGCTGAACGTCCCGGACGCCCAGAGAGCCTGCGAGCCCGTGTCACGCGAGGTCAGCGCAGCCGTCACGTTCGTGGAGCCAGAGGGGATGGTGAGCGACTGGTAATCGGATGCAGTGCCGTAGCCGACGTTGGTGACGAAGGGCTGGAAGAGCTGGCTGGTGAGCCCCACGTCCTGGGGATTCGACCCCGGGGCCGCATTCAGTGCCCGGAGCAACACACTGCCGCTCGGAGCCGACGCGGTGCGATCCTGGAAGACCCTCACGTTCAGTGAGGGGCTGCCGGTCCCGGTGAGGCGTCCGGCCAGGACCAGGGTCTGCGGGAAGTCCGCGGCAATCACGGCGCTCACGTCCCCGAGCCCGTTGAGCGAGCCGGCGCAGCTCGTGCTGCCTCCCTGGACGAACCGGACCGAGTAGGTGCCGGCGTCGAACGACGAGCGCGCGGAGAGCGAGGGGTACGACAGGCCCGCCCCACCGATGAGGGGCGCACCGAACGCGGCCGCGCTGTCGGGCTTGAGGCACACGTCGAACGCGGGCGCATCCGGAATGAGCTGGGCGATGCGGAGCTGCCCCGGTCCGGGCGTCGAGGAATCACAGGCCAGCGCCAGCAGGGCGGCGAGGAAGAACGGGATGGGGACGAGGCGCGACATCGATCGGTGCTCCGGGGAGGACGTGGCGGCTGCACTCTCGCAGGGCTTGCCAGCCTCCGGAAACAAAAGCATGGTTGGCTGACCTCGCGCCGCCGAGTCGCCCTGCGAGCGAGCCGCCATCGGGTCCGCTGCTGAGTCTGCGGTACACTCCGAGATCAAACGATGTCCGCCGCCACTGTCCTGGTCGTCGACGACGACCGCGCCAACCTCGACTCGGTCGCCCGCATCCTCCGGCACGAGGGCTGGAGTCCCCTCTCCGCCTCCGATGGAAACGCGGCGCTGGAGATGCTCCGCCGCCCCGAGGTGGCGGTCCTCCTCACCGACCTCATGATGCCGGGAATGGACGGCCAGGAGCTGCTGGCCACCGCGCGCGCGCTGCGCCCCGACGTCGAGGTCGTGCTGATGACCGCCTACGGCACGGTGGAGGCGGCGGTCAGCGCGATGAAGGACGGCGCGTACGACTTCCTCACCAAGCCGCTCAAGCGCCACGTCCTGGTGAAGACGGTGGAGAAGGCGCTCGAGCGTCACGCCCTCAAGGCGGAGAACCAGGAGCTCAAGGCCCGCCTCGCCGATCTGGGTGCGCAGCGCAGCCTGGTGGGGCAGTCCCCGGCCTTCCGCTCCTTCCTCGACACGCTGAAGCAGGCGGCGCCCTCGACCGCCACCGTGCTCCTCCTCGGCGAGTCGGGCACCGGAAAGGAGCTGGCCGCGCGCGCCCTCCACGAGCTGTCCGGCCGCGGCGCCGGTCCGTTCGTCGCGGTCAACTGTGGCGCGTTCCCCGAGACCCTCCTCGAGGCCGAGCTGTTCGGCGTGGAGAAGGGCGCGTTCACCGGCGCGACCACCCGGCGAGCGGGGCGCTTCGAGCGCGCGACCGGCGGCACGCTGTTCCTCGACGAGGTCGGGGAGATGCCGGTGGGAGCCCAGGTGAAGCTCCTGCGTGCGCTGCAGGAGGGGGAGATCGAGCGGCTGGGGGGGACCCAGACCCTGAAGGTGGACGTCCGCCTGGTGGCCGCCACCTCCAAGGACCTCGGACGGGAGGTGGCCGAGGGTCGCTTCCGCGAGGACCTCTACTACCGGCTGAACGTGGTGGAGATCCGCTTGCCCCCGCTCTCCTGGCGCCGGGAGGACATCCCGCTCCTCGCCGATCACTTCCTCCGCCGGTTCGCGGCGAAGAACGCCAAGTCGGTGCGGGGCTTCAGCCCCGAGGCGCTCGCCGCGCTCGAGGACTACGCCTGGCCGGGCAACGTGCGCGAGCTGGAGCACGCGGTGGAGCGCGCGGTCGTCCTCGCCCGCGGAGAAGTGCTCGACGTCGGAGACCTTCCGGACACGGTGCGCAAGGGACCCCGGGGCGCAGCCGGGCACGTGGTCATCCCCATCGGGACACCGCTCGAGGAGGTGGAGCGGCGGGTGCTCCACGAGACGCTGCGACACACCGGGGGCGACAAGAGCATGGCCGCCCGGCTCCTGGGCATCGCCACCCGCACCATCTACCGGAAGCTCGAGCGTGACGTGAGCCGGCGGGACGAGGACGACGCTCCCGACGGCTGACCCGAAGCCACGCCGGACTCGGCCTCGGGGAGCAGTCAGCGGGGGCGCATCCAATCTTCGAGGATGGCGACCTCCGCGCGCATCGCCGTGTTCAACGTTGGTGCAAGATCGGGTGCGAAATAAGGGGTGTGGACGCTCGGCAGGTCCCGCATTTCGGGCCCAGCCGCGGCCAGCTTTGCGGGCGCCACCGCGCCAACATGGAGAAGGAGCACCTTGGCCCCGGCAAGGCCGTACTCGGAAAAGTCTTCCGACGTCATCTGAGGTTTCATCCGAACCACGGCGTCGGCTCCAAGGCTCCGTTGCAGTGCACTGACCGCTCGCTCGGTCAAGTCAGGATCGTTGTAGACGGCGCCAGTCCCCTCCTTGACCGTGATGGTCGGTCCCTTTGGCGCACCAGCGGCGGCCGCCTCGCCCCGGGCCACGCGTTCGATGGCGGCGAGGAGCGTTCGGCGTACGGTGGGCTCGTAGGCGCGCACGGTGAGTTCCAGGGTCACGTCCTCGGGGACGATGTTTCTCCGCGTGCCTCCGTGGATGGTCCCGACCGTGATCACTCCGACGTCGCCGGGCGGAATCTCGCGCGACACGATGGTGTTGAGGCCCACCACCGTCCGCGCTGCCAGCAGTACCGTATCGACAGTTTCGTGAGGTTTGGCGCCGTGTCCGCTACGACCATGCAGAATCACGTCGACCGAGTCAGATGAGGTGCGGAACCAGCCGGGGGTCCAGCCCACCGTTCCCGATGCCATTCGATCTTCCACGTGGATCGCCAGCGCATAATCAGGTTTGGGGAAACGTGTAAAAAGCCCGTCCTTGAGCATTGCCTTTGCGCCCCGGATTCCCTCTTCCGCGGGCTGGCCGATCACCACCAAGGTGCCACGCCAAGCCCCACGGTGAGCCGCCATATATGCGCCGGTTCCCGCCAATGCAGTGACGTGGAGGTCGTGGCCGCAGGCGTGTGACACGGGCACGAGGCCGGAACTCTCCTTGCCGGTGACCTTGCTCGCGAACGTGAGGCCCGTCTTCTCCTCGATTGGGAGCGCGTCCATATCGGCTCGAAGCATCACCGTTGGACCGGAACCGTTGCGTAGGATGCCCACGACGCCTGTCCCGCCAATTCCGGTCGTCACTTGGTAACCGGCTTTGCGAAGGCGGTTCGCCAGCTTGCTGGCGGTCTCTTTCTCCTGAAAGGCAAGCTCAGGATGCTGGTGAAGATCGACGTAGAACTTCTCCAGATCCGGGTCGAGCGCAGGGAGGCCCATCTCTGGTGCTGCCGTCACGGAGAGCGAGACAGCGAACGAGGCGACAGCAAGCAGTTGCGCGAAAAGCTTCATGAGAGAACCCCCTGAGACTCGCTCGAGGACTCGCCGTCCCGTGCGAGTCACACTGCCAACGGGCCAGTCACTCAAGCCGGTAGCCAAGCGCGCTGACCTGCGCCTGCCACGACGTCATCCGTGCGCTCTCCCCCCTGGGCCTCGACCGATGAACGATGGGGAGACCATACACCCCCGCGCCCTGGGGCCTGAACGGCCACCCGGCCTCCGAGCCGCTCTGAGTCGACCAGCCCCGTTCCACTCGCTCGAGGTCCTCCCGGAGGGACCGCTGACGTTCCGCCCCACTGCCGGGGCGGCCCGAGTGACATTTTGTCGCAGCCGCTCCAGGCCCTGCGCCGGCTGCCGCGCGCGCCGGGAATCTTCCGGGCAACCCCGCTGTCCTGGCGCCTTTCCCCGCTGGCACCGGGCTTGCTGTAGTCCTCCCGGCCCGGGCCCGGGCACCCCGCATGGAACTGGTCATTCGGAAGTATTTCTGGGCGGTCAACCTCTGCTTCGTGGCGCTGGTGGCGCTCGTCGCGGCGAAGACCGTCAACCTCTTCTTCGAGGCGGCCATCGCTCCGGCCCTCTCCGCTCCCACCGGCCGCGGCGCCACCCGGGTCGCGCAGGCCGAGGCGCCGGCGGCGCTGGACCTTCCCCGGCTGGCCCAGCTGACCAACCTGCCCCTCCCCAAGACCGAGACGGACGAGGACACGCCGAGGCCGGACATGAGTGCCGAGCCGGTCCGCACCTCGCTGCGGCTCAGGCTGCTCGGCACGCTGGTGAGCACCGCGGCGGGCTGGTCCATCGGCTCCATCCTCGACCTCAACAACCAGAAGTCCTCCACGGTGATGGTGGGCGACCGGGTGCAGAACGCCGAGGTGCTCAGCATCGAGCGTGATCGGGTCATCATCGCCAACAACGGCCGGCGCGAGTACATCGGGGCCGAGGCGGGCGACGGCGCGCCTGCACCGCCGCCGATCGCCACGACCCGGCCGGTGACCGAACCGGCAGGCAACCAGCCCTACGGCGCCGGCATCAAGGCGCTCGACGACAGCAACTACGAGGTCCCCCGCAACGAGGTGGACCGGGCCCTGGCCAACCTGAACGACCTGGCGATGCAGGCACGCATCGTTCCGGCCTTCAAGGACGGCCAGGCCGAGGGGTTCAAGCTCTTCTCCATCCGCCCGGATTCGCTCTACTCGAAGATCGGCATCGTCAACGGCGACGTCATCAAGCGCATCAACGGCTTCGAGATGAACAGCCCCGAGAAGGCGCTCGAGGTCTACACCAAGCTCAAGGACGCCAACCGCATCGACATCGAGCTCGACCGCAACGGCCAAACCATGCGCAAGACGTACAACGTCCGCTGACCATGACCGCTCTCCTGCCCTGCCTCGCTCTCGCAGTGCTGACCCAGGCCGGTCCGCCGCAGCCGCCACAGCTGTCTCCGGGAGCCGCCCCGCGTCCGATGCGGCCCCCGAAACCGGCTCCCTCCCCGAACGGAGGAGCGGCTCCTCCCGCTGCGCGACCCACGCCCGCGCCCACCCAGGGCGCGGCCCAGCCCGGCTCGGCTCCGGCTCCGGGCCGACAGACCACGCAGCAGCCCTCGCTGCCGCCCGCGGGCGAAGGGACCACCGCCGCCACCACTCCCTCCTGCTCCGAGGTGCGGAAGAAGGCCCGGTACAACATCTACTTCGACAAGGTCGACATCGAGAAGCTGGTCCAGACGGTGTCCGACGCAACCTGCCGGACCTTCATCCTCGCCGACAACGTCCGGGGGAAGATCTCCATCATCGGTCCGGACAGCGGGAAGACGGACGTGAGCGCGGACGAGTTCTACGCCGCCTTCCTCTCCGCGCTCGATGCCAACCAGCTCGCGGTGGTTCCCCAGGGCCGCTTCTCCAAGATCGTGGAGAAGGCCAAGGCCAAGCAGAACGCCATCCCGGTGGTGGGCCCGGACGAGCCGTTCACCACCAACGAGCAGATGCTCACCCGCATGTTCAAGATCCGCTACGCGGACCTCGAGCCGCTGCGAGGGGTGGTTCAGCAGCTGGTCAGCCAGAACGGGGACACCATCCCCTTCCAGCCGGACACGCTGATCGTCAACGACATCGGCTCGAACATGCACCGGCTGGAGCGGATCATCGAGCAGCTCGACAGCCGCTCCAGCTCCGACGAGATGCGGGTCATCCAGGTCAAGTACGCGAACGCGAACGACCTGGCCACCACCATCCAGAAGCTCTTCGACGCCAAGGCCAACCGCCCGGGCGCGCGGCCCGGGCTGTCGGTGACTCCCACACCGGCCCCCGGCCCCCACCCTCCGGGCGCTCCTCCCGGTGGGCCGGGCGCGGTCGTCCAGCCCGGCGCGACCGGCGGCCCGGCGACGGTGACGACGCTCATCGCCGACGAGCGCACCAACAAGCTGGTGGTGGTGGCCACCGCCGCGGCGAACGAGCGGATCGACTCGCTCCTGAAGGAGATCGACGTCCCGATCAGCGGCGAGGGACGGATCAACGTCTACTCGCTCCAGAACGCGAACGCCGAGGACATCGCCGCCACGCTCCAGTCCCTGGCACAGGGCACCGCGAACCGCCCGCGACCTGGCGGTCCCGGTGGCCCGCCCAACATCCCGGGCCAGCCGCCGCCCCCCGGCCGCCCCGCGCAACCGCAGGGGGTCGTCGCCGCCGAGCTGTTCCAGGGCGAGGTGAAGATCTCCCCGGACAAGGCGACCAACTCCCTGGTGGTGGTGGCAAGCCAGGGCGACTTCCGGAACCTGGTCCGGGTCATCGAGAAGCTCGACATCGCGCGGCGGCAGGTGTTCGTCGAGGCGGTGATCATGGAGGTCAACCTCGACCGGAACAGCGCCTTCGGCGTCACCTTTCACCAGGGCTACACGGTGAACACCAACCAGGGTACCGCGGTCGGCGTCGTGGGGACGAAGTACACGACCAGCGGCGTCCCGCCCTCGTTCTCGATCGCCAACCTCGCCTCCTTCGGCGGGTTCCTCGCCGGGTTGCAGGGCCCGACCATCCCCGCCTTCAGCGCGCTGGGACTGAACATCCCCTCCTTCGGCATCGTGCTTCATGCGCTGCAGGGGAGCTCGGACGTGAACGTGCTGAGCACCCCGCACCTCCTCACCAGCGACAACGAGGAGGCGGAGATCACCGTGGGCCAGAACGTGCCATTCCAGGCTGGCTTCGCCCCCCAGCTGCCCACCGGCACCGGGACCACGCTGCCCACCGGCTCGCTGGCCACCGCCGGCTCGCTGCTGGGTGGCATCGGCTCGTACTACGCGCCCATCAACCGCCAGAACGTCGAGCTGAAGCTGAACATCAAGCCGCAGATCAACGCCAGCGACTACATCCGCATGGTGATCAACGAGAGCACCGAGGAGATCGCCTCGCAGGATCCGGTGCTCGGCCCCACCACCAGCAAGCGCACCGCGAAGACCACGGTGGTGGCCAAGGACCAGGAGACGGTGGTCATCGGCGGCATCATGCAGGAGCGGACCATCGAGTCGATCGGCAAGGTGCCGATCCTGGGCGACATCCCGCTCCTCGGCTACCTCTTCCGGGATACGACCCGCCGCAAGGTGAAGGTGAACCTTCTCCTCTTCCTGACCCCCTACATCATCCGCGACGCCTCGGACTTCCGCCGGATCTTCGAGAAGAAGATGGCCGAGCGTCAGCGCTTCGTGGAGGAGTTCTACGGGCAGGTGCCGGGCTACGACGTGCCCATCGACTTCGGCCGCAAGCAGGGACCGCTGGCGAGGCTGAATCAGATCGTCATGCGGGAGGAGCGGAAGGTGGAGAACGGCGGACCGGGCCTGCCCGGCGAGCAGATCTTCCGCCCCGGGCAGCTCGCACCGGGCGCTCCCCGCTCGCGCTCGGGCGAGGCTCCCAGCTCTCCCGAGGACATCGGACGGGAGCTGCTGGAGCAAGGCCCGCCCGCCGCGGCACCCGCTCCCACCGGACCGGCCGGTCCCGGCGGAACGGTCACCCCTGCGCCCCAGACCGCGCCCGGAACCGCTGCCCCGGGCGCTCCGGCTCCGGCCCCGGCGGGTCCGCAGAGCGCGCCGCCGAGCGGTGACCAGCAGGCTCCATCCCCGACCCCGGCCCCGCCCGGGCCAGCCCAGACCACTCCTCCGCCGTCTTCCGACGAGCGACTCCAGGTCCAGCCTCGTTAACGAATCGCCATGCGTGAACCCGTCGACCTCCGTTCATCCCCCTCCTCGGCCCAGACCTCGATGGTCGGCCGGCCGCTGGGGGAGATTCTCCGCGCGGTGGCGGGCCTGAGCGAGGCCGTGCTGGAGGAGGCGCTGCGCGCGCAGGCCGACGAGGGTGGCCGCCTGGGCGAGGTGCTGGTGTCCCGGAAGGCGGTCTCCGCGGACGACGTGGCGAAGGCGCTCGCGGTGCAGCTCGACCTCCCCTACCACGCCCAGGTGGCGCTGGACGCGGTGGACGCCGAGCTGGTGCGCCAGGTCCCGATCAACTTCGCCAAGCAGGCGCTGATCCTCCCCCTGGGGCTGGAGGGGGAGACGGTCGCGCTGCTGGTGGCCGACCCGCTGGACACCACGGTGCTGGACCACGCGCGGATGCTGCTCCAGCGCAACGTCTCGCCCCACGTGGCGACCGGGGCGGTGATCGTCGACGCGATCAACGGCGTCTACGACCGCGCGGTGAACGAGGCCGAGCAGCTGGTGGGCGAGATGGAGGCCCAGGATCTCCAGAGCCTGGCCCACGAGCTGGAGGAGCCGCAGGACCTCCTCGACACCGACGACGAGGCTCCGATCATCCGGCTGGTGAACTCGCTGCTGTTCCGCGCGGCGAAGGAGCGGGCCAGCGACATCCACATCGAGCCGATGGAGCGCGAGCTGCTGGTGCGGTTCCGGATCGACGGTGTCCTCCAGGAGATCATCAAGCCGCCCAAGCGCTACCAGAACAGCATCGTCAGCCGGGTGAAGGTGATGGGGCAGCTGAACATCGCCGAGAAGCGGCTTCCCCAGGACGGGCGCATCCGCATCAAGCTCGCCGGGCGGGACATCGACATCCGTCTGTCGACCATTCCTTGCACTTTTGGCGAGCGCATCGTCATGCGTCTCCTGGACAAGACCACCACCCTCCTCGACCTCCAGGACGTCGGAATGGGCGCGGACACGATGCGGGGGATGGATCAGGTCATCCGCCGCTCGCACGGGATCGTCCTGGTGACCGGCCCCACCGGCTCCGGCAAGACCACCACCCTCTACGCGGCGCTGAGCCGGATCAACACTCCGGACCTCAACATCCTCACCGTCGAGGACCCGGTCGAGTACCAGATCCGCGGCATCTCCCA